>MLJW01000021.1_pt1 | contig 268068 bp, 280 predicted proteins | sample 888231 | NCBI WGS metagenome assembly MLJW01 (sample SAMN05788063, study PRJNA343431) | mine drainage metagenome | isolation source: sample collected from the inflow into an acid mine drainage treatment plant... | place: Germany: Lusatia, lignite mining district
TAATATCGCCACGTTGATCACTCCTGTTGCTCCCGCTCAAATAATGAGCGGGACAGTATCTATACGTGGGTCAAATTTGGATGCATATTACTGACCTAGGTGGGTCAGATTTGGGTGCAATTCAACAATCAGCATCACTGGTTGCCATGTCTTCATGATTACTTCGTAACTGTATCCAGTTTTACTTCTCCGTTGCTAAACGGAAAGTTGAACAGTGATTTAATTCTTCATCACGGAAGGTGATTGGGTGGTGAAGATAGGTTGCTTCTGATCTGCAGGGGGAGATGTATCCAAAATTACTTCCGAAATGTATTTAAAATTACTTCCCCAGACAAGTTTGTCTTTGACGGTTATCCGCATATTTTTATTATTTTACATAATATACATTATGCGCGAGAGATTAAAATCGAAATGGCTGATTATTAGGGCTTTATTTTCAGTTTTGAGATCCTGCCTCCCGCGCTACCTTGGCGGCCATAAAAAGCTGGCCATAACGAATTAGGAGGAAATAACGGAGATCCATGTAATGCAACTCTTCGGGGAAATTCCCGTAACCGAACAAGATATCGAGCTTTGGCTCGACAACGTGCCCAACCTCTCGCAATCAAAATTCCGACGCGAAGCATATCGCAAAGCCTACCGAATCGAAGATAAAATCCGGGCTGCCAAGCACAACCGGCAATGGCCCATCGGAGAAAATAAACCATGAGAATGTACATATTTTTTGCAATCCTGATTCTGGGATTCTTTGGTGCAATGACAGCAGCCGCACGGCCCGACATCATCGGAAAATATTACGAAGAAATGCGCGCGCCGATAGATGCCTACTTCGCAAAACAGGAAGCTTTGAAATGGGAGCAGGCTAAAGAACAAGAGCAAGCGCAATGGATGTTAAATCTCAAATTGCCCGCCTTCTGTAACGGCGAAAAACAAACGGCGATTGAAGAGCTGGAATGCAGGAATCAGAAGGAAATGCGCCTGGCTGAATTCGAGTACGCATGGAAAAGAAAAGTAGCACAAGGCTGGAAACCTCAATAAGTCACTCACCGCGCGGCGCCTAAAGCCGACGCGCAAATCGGCAGCACATCACCGAAAAAGCATGATTGAACCGCGCGGCGGATAAAGCTGCCGCGCGGTGTCGTCGCGCTGCGCGCGAATTTTCTTTCTGCCTCTCAGCGCAGCACTCCGTATCTCATCACTCCAGACTTGCCCGCCCTAGACGCGAATCCTCTCACGCGGGTTTAAAAAGCGCGCAACGTGGAAGCGGCTGCGCCGCATGTTTTTTGTTGCGCTTGCAATAGGCCGAGGCAGTGCTCGAATCGTGCCGATTCTCCGCGCTGGCCGCACCAACCTATTGCATTTTTCTACCCGCGTGAGCGGATATCGCAGGGCGAGCAACTCAGGAGTGAAGCAGGTAAGAAAGGGAGCAAATCTGCGCCGCAGAGGAAGGCAAAAGCGGGCTCACAATCTAGGAATGATGCGATGAACCTCAAGAGCAAAACCTACATGCGAAACGCCGAATTCAGGATAAGGCAATTCTGGCTGCCATTCGTTGATGCCGTGGGAATCGTGCTAAAAGAATTGGAAGAGATAAAAGCGAAAGCATGGACGTGGTACAAAAACTGGAATAAGAAATCAACAAAAAAACATTTTATAAATCTAACACCGCCTCTAAATTTTGAGCATATGAACCATCGTGAATGGCAAAGAAAGCGAAACAATTAAAACTTCATTTAGGAATGACACAATTCATTGGAGAGTTTCTAAATACGTTGAGCCTCGATGAAAATCAAAATCTCATTGCGAGAATTACTGACGGCATTAGAAAGGTGAAAACCAAATAAGCCGCTGGAGCTATCGGAATCTTGATTAGATTCGAGGCCAGCCATTACAGCAACTTCCCCGGATTTAATCATCAATTGGGAATTCGCTTTACGCTGCGTGAGCGTGGGGGAAGAATTAACGCCGGTAGTCGTCTGGACGAAGCTAGATAGTTCCTGCGTGACATTCAGAAAAACCGCATCCTCTCGCACATCTGGCGCAACAGTGAAAATCGTGCCGCTGCTCATGTACTGAACGCCTTGCATCGTAGAGCCGTTTGCAGCCTGCGTAACGTTGCTGAGAACCGGCACCTGCTCCCCTACTTCAAAACGAGCCGAAGTACCGCTAACGACCCTCAGGAACGGTTTGGAGAGGCTTTTAAAATGGCCATCCGAATCGAGGGAAGAAATAACGGCATCAATGCCACCAGCAACAAGTTCGCCAGAATATCCCAAAGCTTGCGATGGCGTAGAAAGTTTAAGCCGTCCACCGAATAGCGATGAAACCAACTGCAAGGCGCTGCCCTCACTGCGCGCTGTCTGCACCTCATAAACAGCAGCTTTGAGCAACACCTGGGCAGTAGGTGTATCAACCTGCTCAAGCAATGATCGAATAATGGCGCATCTTTCCTTTGAACAACGAAAAGCAAGCTGGTCAATATCGGCCTTGCTGATAAGCGCAGCAGCCGTTCCGGGAGTATCTGGAACCGGCGAAGCCTGAGAAGATGGAGAGACAGAGGAAGAAGCAGCAGGAGCCGGAGAGGACATAGGCGGCTCAGAAACAAGGCGCGTGGTCAAAGTCTTTTCACCGGCAACAGCACCGACAACATCGCCCAGGTATTTCGCAGACCGAAAGCGAGGATGATAAACCAACACATCATCTATAGGCTTTTGAATACGCTGGACAAAAGTAACCATTCCTCGATCGGAGAGTTCAAATCCCCTGCCCTTCAAATTTTCTTGAAGAAAATCGACAACAGCAGTCTTGTCCAGATCGTGAAGATCAACCGTTAAGGTTGAATTGTCCGCGAGAAGTTCAGGAGAGATTGAGAAGGATTTTTTAAGGGTATCGGTGAGAATCAATCGTGTCAGATCAACTAGCCTAACTTCGTTAAGCTGATACGAATAAAGCTCACCAGCAAAGGAGATGGAAGGCAGCAGGAAAAGAAAACAGACGGCGCAGACAATGAAGAATTCGCGCAAATCAAAATCAGAAAATCGGCTCATGGTAACAGCCCCTTTCGAGTAGAAAAACTCGCCCAAGAGACAGCAAAGCCGCCCTCAGGCAAAGGAACCTCAACAGAGAAAGGCGAGGTTTTTAGAGTGGGTGGATTTTGTATCACTCGAAGATTGCCTGAAGCATCAACAAGCGAAACACTAACGGATTGAGAGGTACGAATGATTCCGACTACGCGCCAAGACTGAGACACAGGCGGAACAGGAGGTACATTTGCAGCAGCAGAAACGGAAGGATTATTTTGTGCATTGGAAGCCTGAACAGTAGGTGCAGAACGATGGAAAAAACGCCAGAGCATAACGATTGAGACAACAAGAAAAACGAGCGCAAGAGGCAAAGCAAACTTAAATAAAGCACCCTTCAAAACGTTGCCGCGATCATCCGGATTTTCTTCAACGGCTTCGGCTTGCCCGTCTTTCTTTTGCGAGTGCGACTTATAGCAAGGAAAGTATTGCTGATCGTAGAAACGTGGAGGCAACGTGCGAATAAAATCACTCTTGGAAGTGCTGCCACGCTGGAACACATGAACGATGTAACTTTTTGAACTGCCCAGCTTGGTATTTTTTACCATCTGGTAAGTTTCTAAAATCACATCGCGGATATTTTCATTGAAATCACGGATTGACTGACTGATTAAAGCAATCTCGCATATAAAGCCAGTATCAGGATGCGGCATATGGCCGTGCATGCGAAAAAAATTCATGCATCGAGGGTGTATGTCTCCCCTCTTCTTCCAGAAGCGCCAAACCTCATCCAGAACCAGCACATCGCCAGGTTGCAAGAAAGTTTCAATGCCGGATTGCTCATCGGTATCCGTGCGCCAGAAATTCGGCTTTTCTACTTCGGAATGATCGACAGAAACAAGCTGACCGATTGATGATTGCGAAATGCCCTCACGATAAAAAATCTGGCAAATCTGATCGTAGTTAAGACCGGCGAGATTGGACACCACACGCCTGCCCTGCCGAAGCGCAGGGATAATTACATTAACGACAACCTCATAACTTTTACCTGCACGAGGAAGGCCAATATAAGCTTTGACAGGCATGACTAACCAATGACAGGAAGGCGACGAATTAGAAAACGCGCCACAAGTGCGGAGATCATGAGAGGCAGGCCATATCCGAGATCAACCATATCGAAGAAATACCAAATGCCGGGATCAATGCCGGAGAAAGCAGACGATAAAGAAGTTGTGCCAATGAATGGAGTTAACTGAGTAATCGCCATCGGAATAACGATAGCGAGAACAGCAAAAATTGCCGTCAGATAAAAAAATTTGGCAAAGACCTGTTTCGAGAAAAACGAAATCAGCGGAGCAAGTAGCAAGGAAACAACGTTCATTTTTTATGCCCTCAACACAATGAATAGCGCAAAGATCGTCCAGCAGATAATGAAAACGGATTGAATCGTAGCGGCAGAATTATTAAAAAATTGGCAATGCTGATCCATCGTATAAAGGTGGCCAGCACCAAGCAGCGCAGACAAATCGAATGTAGGAGCCGGGCAAGTAGAAGTATGCGCAGGAAGCTGCCACGCGAGAAGATTGGTAAAGGTATTGGTGAACCAAGGCATCGTAGTGGAATCAGGTGCTACAGGATCAGCAATCGACGTAGTAGCGGTCAAATCATTATGCAGCACATCTAGCTTGCTGGAAACTGTTGCAGCGGCAGCGGCGGCCTCGCCTTGGCGCGCGTAGTCAGTCGGAAATGAAATAGGCGCATTGCTCAAGGTGGTAGTAGGAGCAACGGCAGAAGCAGGATTGCTTGTGTTTTGCGCACCTGGTGAAACCGTGCCGGGTTGCTGCGTCTGGCTAACATTGGTAACAGTGCCAGTGCCATCAATCGTAACAGTTTGCGTGTTCACCATAGTTTGCAAACCAGAGGGATTGGTTTGATAGGTATAGCTCAAATTAGAACCGCCATACTTGCTATCGGGAGTAATGGAAATTTGATAAGGGTTGCCAAGATGATCGAGGCCGCCACCTTGACAAACGAAAGTAGTGCCATCGCAAATCAATTGCATGGCCTGTTGCGGAGAGGTGCAATCTGGATCGGAAATCATTGAAAGAGCGGAGCCGGAACGCTGCATATCGCAATTAGAATCAGGCACAGCGGCGCGAGCGTTAGACAATGCACAAGAACTGCCGGAAACAACGTATCCAGCAGGACATGAATTGGAAGTTGAAGTACCAATCGTAATTCCACCCGCAAAGGCAGGTGCTAAACAAGTGCCATAAGCAGTCCCCTGATATGTAGTAACACCACCAGTTCCACCACAACCATTGGACATAGTAAAAGCAAGATAACCCGAAGGATCGTAACCAATCGGCGAAATATTTGGATACTTCGCAGCACAAGCCGCAATAACTTGACCAGTTGTTCCAGTAGTACCACAACCAATATAAACCGTAACAGATTGAGTCGATACAGATGCAGCAGCAGCAGGAGCAGGAACTGGATTAGCCGCTGTTAAAGGAATGCGCATATTTGAAGTGGCAGCAGAGCAAGTAGCATTGCCATTACAAATTGCATCAACAATGAGATAACCGGCATTCATGCCGATGTAAAAAGCAGTCGCACCCAAGAAAATTTGAGCAGGATTTAATACCGTTGTGGGTATCGAATACGTAGGGGGAATCGAGAGAGGCGCAGGCGCAGAATAAACCAGCGTAGGAGCAAAAGCAGCGGCATTGCCGCGCTGAGGAAAAAGAACAACGGTAAAGATAAAAGCAAGGAGTAAAAGAACGGGCCTAAACATCGGTGTACCCCTTTATCGCTGCCCAGGCACACAACAGGCCAAAGGCAAACATCATCAAATTCCAAGCATCGTTAGCACTCATAAGAAATCACCAGATAAAAAAGAGCGGCCGCCCCCGCCCTTCCGATTACAGACCCTTGAGAGCGTGAACAACCGTTTTTGCGCCCTTGATGATGAGCACAACGGCGATGCCAGCAGAGAACACAGCCAGAACACCAGCTGTCATATCTGCAAAGCTGATGGAACCGGCCAGACCAGTGATAGTGGTAACAGGAGTCATTTGTATTTCCTTTCATGCAAGAACGGCTTAAACGAAGCCGCAACGTTTACAGCAACAGCAAACAACGATTACAGACCCTTGAGGGCATGCACAACCGTTTTCGCGCCCTTGATGATGAGCACCACAGCAATGCCAGCACCAAAGACCGCCAAAACACCGGCAGTCACATCGGCAAACGAAACAGAGTTCGCAAGGGTAGTAACAGAAACAACACCAGATGCACCCATTTTCTTAACTCCGAAAAATCACCAGTTGGCCGAACTGGCACGGACAGCGACTAGAACAAATCCTTTATTGCTTGCTTGATCGCACCAGCACCCATGCTTAAAAACCAGATCGAGAGAACGGTGGTAAATGCAAGCGCCCAAAACGAAGCCGCAGAGACGTAATCAAAAGGAGCGGCAACCTGTTGCAAAACTGATGCCTCAGAACCGGAAACCAGCACATAGGAACAGCTAGAAACCGGATACGAAGAAGAAGGTTGATTAGCAGATAAAACAAACGCACTGGCAGCGACAGAAGAGCCAGATTGCAACGAAAGATTAACGGCCAACAGATCGACGCAAGTAGACATATTTTTTACTCCATATCCCCATAACGCTGAACCATGACACCGCAAGCAAGGGCGGCTGCAAGCGGGCATGACCCAGCGTTATGAGGACAAAAATTAAGCATCTTTCAAATTCTCAGAATGTGCCCAAGGGAAGATGTGAGCCGTTAACCCCTGCTCCAAAAGCTTGCGCGCTTCGTGCAACGCTTCACGAACAGTACAAGCGATGCAAATCGTTACGCCTTCGCACTGAACAACGTAGCTCATGACACCCGCCTAATTTCAGTCCAGGACAGAACAGGATCGCGCAGCACGAGAGACTGAGTCGGAAACTGGATCACTTTCTTTTCCGAAGCAGCGCACAAGTCAGCATCGGAAAGGCCAGCATCACGAAGGTAAGAGCAATGCCGCCTAAAAGTACTATCCGGCATACTTTCTTTTGCTTGGGTATAACCCAAAACTTTCATCAATGCCCAAGTGCGATGCGCTGCAAGTGCGCGGCCAGGAGTTGGGCAAACTTGCTCCAATTTTCTTAACAGAGTTCCCATATCGTGTACCTCCACATCCCTGCCACCAATCAGGGAATCAAAAAATTTATGGTGGATTTCGGTAAGCTCGTAAGGGGTCAAGGAGTGCCATTCGTAACGGGCTTCGTAACGACGAAACCAGCGAGAACCCAGCTTGAGTTCAAGCCGTAAAAGGTTGTCTGCAAGGTCTAGCGTGTCGTCATCAATAAGCAAATCACCACGGCGAACTTTCATACGAAGCTGGGGGCCTTTGTGATAAGCCTTGCCGGTTTGCAAATCGCTTGTGGGGTTCCAGTAAACGGTGTCGCCGCCCTTAGAATCAGAATTAGTTTTACGACGAGGAGCATCAGAAGCGAGCAGCAGGCGCAATGCCTGTTTAACCTGAGCAGGACTGCCCATATCGTAATTTGCAGTCACATCGAGGCGGCGACATTGCCAGTGATACAAATCCGGCAAGATCGCATCAAAAGAACGAGCGGCATGCTGAATTAGAACGGTCGCGCATTCCTGAATGTCGAGAGAGCCGAAAACGTTAAGGCCGTCATTCTCGATGCTGGAAGGGGATGCACCAATGGTGAGGTAGCGATTGGACTGACCATCGGCCGTAATCGTCCAATACAGGCCGGGAGAATCACTGCGCAGCGCATCGATATCGAGGGAGTGCTTCTGCCACTTAACGGCACCATCGGCCCCCATACAGACGGTAAGGCCGAGGTAATCAAGAATGCGGTTGTGAAGAGCTACGCCCAATTCCGACAGATCAAGCTTGAGGCGAATTGTCAGCCAGTCAATCAACATGCTTCGGCCTCGCACTTCTCGATAGACCATTCAAAGCCGTCTGTTATTTGTGCGTTTTGCTCATCCGTGAGCGTTTGTCCGGGTATTACATACGGACCCGGACGAAAATCGCCGGCGTGCGTTCCGTCCTCGCTACGCTGCGGGCGGTACGCCGCCAACGAGTTTTCGCATTGTGCTGCACCCTCTTCCACCATCTTGTGACCCTCGAAAGATAACGACGAATCGGCAGAATTAGCCGAGGATGCAGCACGATACGAAAAAACGAGGCGACAAAAGACGAAGCCAAAATCAACATGCACCTGGCGCTTGGTCTTGGGATCAAAGAAATGGCCAACACAGCCAAAAAAGCGCTTGGGGCCTTCGTGGGTTTTCACCAGATGCCCGCGATCGAGCAACTGGCGAAAAAGATTCGGATGAAGATCGTAGGGGTTGCCTACGACCTTCGGGCCGATAAGAAAGGCGGGAGCCTGAGGCACGGCTTACTTGCCAGAAAGGACAGTAGGAAGCGAGCCGCGAAGGATGTAAAGACCGGGTTTGCGAGTTTCAGGTTCTACCCACACACCAACCGGGACGGAGATCGTTTTACCAACCACTTTTTTGTACTGCTCGCCAAGATTGCGAACGTTGAAATCTTTCAAAACAAGCTTTTTGCCGCTTTCTTGCCCGCCCTTCCCTTCAACAGGCTCTTCGTATTGCAACTGCACTTTGTGACCAGCTTCCGTAACGTCACCGGTCTTCTTGTCAGTAAATTCATTGGTTGGAAAAACGTTCAGAACTACGGCAGTGAGAGTAAGCATGGTGTTTCCTTTCGAGGTTAATACTGACAAAATCGTCAGCACCGCGAAGACTAAGGACAGATTTGTCTCTTGTCAAGACAAATTTGTCGGTGTCAAATTAGTAACTATCAAAAGGAGGAACGAAAATGGACATGAACGAAGTGATCGACCGGGCAATACAAAGGGCAAATCTGAGAACAGATTACGAGTTAAGCAAAGCAACAGGAATCCCGCAAAACATTCTAAGTGCGATCAGAAAGGGGAAGAGAAACCCAAGCACAACTGAAACAACGCAACTAGCAACGCTTGCCGGATTAGATGAAATGACAATTATCGGTGAGCTGGAAATGAGAACAGCAAAAACAGAGAAGAAGCGCGAGTTCTGGAGGCAATTTCTTGAAGCAAGGGCGCACCTGGGGAAACAAAGTACAGCCGCGATCTTGGGAATCTGCGCACTGGGACTTACAGCAGCAATCACGCCAGAACCAGCCAACGCAAACGAAATTTTACAATTTCAAAATTATGGCGCTAATTCCGTTTTTAATTCACCCGCTCTATACATTATGCGCATAAAGGCAAAAGCAAACAGATTGATTTTAAAGGCTCTTTTCTTAAAATTGAGATACTGCTTACTTTCGTACACTGGCGAGCATTCTTACAAATTCACATAACCAAAAGGAGGATTAAATTAGGAGTTACCGTGTACCTGTTCAATGAAGTTCCTGTAACCGAAGATGATATTGATCTGTGGCTGGACAATATCGCAAACCTCTCCCAAGCCAAGTTCAGACGCGAAGCATATCGCAAAGCCTACCGAGTTGAAGATAAAATCCGAGCCGCAAAACGTGCTGGCCAGTGGCCGCCCAACTCGGAGAAAAAATGGCTTTCGACGAAAGAGAATATCTCTTGAAAAAATTCGGATGGAACCCTAGAAAATTATCGGGATTCCGCCGAAGTGTCCGGCAAGAAATCGAAGAAACAAATCAATTCGACGTTAAGTCCCACCTAGCAGAGAAACGGCGCCAGAGAAAAATAAAACGAACCATATTTGCTCTATGGATTGCATTAATCGCATTCACCGCCTGGACGATCTGGCACAGCTAATCCGAGCAGAGCAAACCCCTCGCTCAATCCACTCAGTCTAGAGCCAGTAAAGCCCAAGCCCTACGGGTTGGACGGTTGACCGTGGCTGTACTCAGAAACGGTGAAACTGTTTCTTCCGTGCAGGCCGCACCACTCAACCGCCCAAGGCTTGACAGTCTCCAGCCTTCGTAAAAGCGGTCGGCTATGCCTTATGCCGCACCACCCTCGCACAAAAAACTGTGCGAAGGCGGAACGACAAAAGGCAAGCCTAAAGGAGCGAAGAAATGGGGAAATGCAGAGGGTACATGCAGGGCGCAGAATTTAAACAAAGGCAAGGATTCTTTGCCTTCATGAGCAGACAAGCAATCGAATATATAGAACGATTTAAGAAAGAATGCGCGAAGGGCTGGAGAATGTTTTTTAAGAAACCTGAGCCCAAGATGCAAACACAACTACAGATCGACTTTAAAACAACGAACCTCAAGTTTTGGGCAGAATGGACGCACGAAAGAAATTTAAAACTATTTAAGGCATAAAAGCAAAGTGACGTTCACCATACCTGTCGGTAGGGTCGATATAAACGATGTGAGTTACTTTGTCGTCGGGAGATGCAATAGGGGTATAGCGGCCATCCCGGATATGCTGATCGAGAACGGCCACCGCCCTCGCCTGCTTTTCCAGTTCGTCAGCAGTAAAGTGCGCGGGCTGGGAGGGGTCATCACCATAAACACCAGCAGCAAGGCGCAGATCGGAGGGCTTACGATCGCCTACAACAGATTGAGGCGTTGCTGATGCATCCGAAGCACCGGAAACACTCGGAAACGCTTTAGGCGCTGCTACGGCCGGCGCGAGAGCGCCGTCCTTCGCTGCGCCCTGCTCCGCACTGCTCAAGGCACCGACAGCAACAGCAGAAGAACCAGAAGCGGGCGCAGTGTGCTTAATTCCGCCTCCGAACATGATGGAGTAAGCGCGAGGAACAAAAACAGCGAGCATGACAAAACCAATAACGGGGATAAATGCCCAGCGAGGAATTTTAAATTTCTGCTTAGTGTGAATCTCAGCCGACTTGTACCACTGGAAAACTTTCTTCGGATAAGACCAATAGGAAGAAACAGCATTCTTAAGATTCGATAAATTATCATTGCAGGAATCCCACTCATAAATAATTGCACGGGCACCGCCAAAGACACGGCGAAAATGCTGATGCTTGCCAACAAGAGCGCGAACGGTGGAATCAATCAACTTGGGATGCTGGGTAGTTATCCAGAGATCGAAACCCTTGTGGCGATGCGTATTGAGCCAAGCAATATGAGGCGGCGCGATAGAGCCGGAAGCGCGAGGCGGAAAAATATTTTCGTTCTTGGAAATGTCGCCCTGGCATTCATCAATCAACACAAGAGAACCATCCGGCATAGACTCCCAATCGGGTACGTGCACAGGAGGCATGCCCTTTTGAAGCTGATAGGGCTTAAAGGGAACGGCAGCGACAGGAAACGCAAGGTTCGGAATATTGTGAACAAACACAGGCCGCAGTTCTTCCGGATGGCTCTCCCAGCGTTTAAAAAGATTCGCAAGCTCCTGCACCATAGACAGAGTTTTGCCGGAACCGGGAACGCCTGTACGAAGGTTAATCATGCTAGTGCGGAGTTGCGATGTAACGGGTCATTGCAACAGTTGCCCACATGGCCAGACGTGCGACAAGAGCGCCGAAGATCATGCCGAGAAATTCAGGAATACCAGAGAGTGAAGCGAGCTGCAAAACAGCAACAGGAATTGCAGTCCAGTTGCTTTGAGCCGTTGAGATTAAAGCGTTGGCAGTGACAGTCACTCCGGTAAAGGTCACCGCAGTAAAGCCAAGGGCAATAATCACACGAACAGCCATAGGCCCGACAAGGGCCATGATGAGAGTTGCCCAAGTCATGTTTTAAGACCTCCGATAAAGATGACCGCGCAAGAGAAAGCGCCAGCAGCCAAAAACAGAGGACGAAGCGTGGTCATAAGGCCGCACATCGTAGAAAAAGAAATGTTGTAGACATGGTGGAAATTGACGGAATTCAAATCAACCGACATAGGGATATCAGCCGGGCACTGTGCGTTGCTGGTAAATGGAACGCTCGTATAGGTGACAGGCACCGAAGAAGAAGGGATAACCTCAGTGGTTGGAGCCGTACCCATACGGGCATCATCGTTAGTCTTAATCTTGTCAGCAGCAGCACCCGCCTCCCCTTGCCTTGCATAATCAGTTGGCAGGGTAATGGTGCCAGTGCCGGAAGAGGTGGAAGGAGTAACAGCAGTGCCGCCAGTTGGCGCAATGCTGGCTGGTGTACCAGCGGGAGCCGACGACAAGGAAGGGTCAGGAATCGAGCCTGTGCTGGTGCTGCTCGATGTGGATGAGATTGTCCCTTGCGGACTGACCGTGTAAGTGTTGGTATCAACGACAGTCTGACCGCTCAAGGAACGTTGCTGGTAGGTGGTGACGATGCTGCCACCGTTTGGCGTGTTCACAATCGAATAAGAACGAGGCGCACCACCATTAGGTGCAGTACCGTAACCTACGCATGACATGCCATCAGAAGAACAGATCGTTGGAATAGCTGTACCGGAGGCAGCGCAGTCAGGGTCAGAAATCATCGCAAGCGCGGAGCCGGAGCGCGACAAATCACAGGCTTTGTCAGGAGTAGCTGCACGAGCATCGGAAAGGTTACACCCACCGGAACCGTTAGAAACATAACCAGCAGGGCAAGCAGTATTATGTTGAAAGGAAACGCCATAGACAACGCCGGGGACTAAAACGCAATACCAGCTAGGTGAAGCGAGGGTGCCGCCCAATTGTGCACATGAGGTAGCAGCATCAAGGTTGCCATTTACACATTGCGTGCCGAAGGTATTACCGGAATTAGAATTACCAATCCAGCATGTTTGAGTTGTGGTTGAAGTTGTAGCAGGAGCATTTGGTGCAGGAACCTGCATTGTCGGTGAGTTCGTGAGAGGTGCACGAACGGTATACGTTTGACCGCCGACAAGATAATCGACGGCGAAATATCCAATTGCAGCACCGATAGCAACGAGTGCACCAGCCGCGAACAAATCAATTGCACCTGGAGCTGAGGCAGCAGGCGCAAATGTAGTTATTGAAGTGGGAGGCAAGCCATAGCCGCCAACAGCAGAAGTCACAAAGGCGTAGGAAGTGGCAGGAGCGATGGCAAACCAAAGCGCGATAACGGGAAGAAGAACACGCGCACCAAGACGCCGAATAGAATTATTGAGCATCGCCACGGCTCCAATTAAGTAAGCTCTCCGTGCGTTTCCAGCCGTACCAAACGGCCCAAACGGCCATGCATGCGAAGAAAATAGTTGTTCCAGCAGCCATCCAATCGCCATACATGCAGGGCTGATAGACAGGCTGAATAACAGTCGTCGCTACAACAGGGGAAGCGCCAACAGATGCGGTTGCGCTTTGTATCGTGAGCGCACCGGTGGAAGGGTCAGCAGACAAGCAAGAAAGCGATTGAATCTGTCCGCTTGAAAGTGTCGATATCTGCGTACCGAATTGAGAACAGGAGGCCGCGCCAGCAGAGCCAGCGTCGGCGTAGCAAGCGAAGCCTACCTGTAGGGACATGATTAGTGACGACCCTTGACGTAGCGATACACCATCGTGATACCGAACAGGGCAACAGCCAAGCCCATGAGCGCGGTGATGATGGTCGTCATCGCGGTTTGAGCGTCAGTGATGCCAGTCGTCACGGCGGTTACGTCGATGACGGCATAGGACGGAGACGAAGTGGCAGAAAAGCCCAGCAGCGAAAGCGCGCCAGCGCCAACGATTGCGAGAGCCTTCTTACCGACGTTCGAGACAGCCTCGAAACAGGAAACAACGCCATTCCAGATTTTATTCAAAGAGAACATCTTTCTTCCTTTCACAAAGGGCGGTAGTTATCCGCCAACCTCGGAGCCGCCGAGTCGGTTTGCATCATCCGGCTAGTGCCAGATTCTTTTTTGCGGATGTGATACACACACGCAACATGTTCGGGCTTAACGCGCTTCAAATGGGTCAGGCAAGCATCCTTGACGCTCTGGGAGCAATCGTCGCAAGTCTTGACGTTAGCCATAATCAAGCAGCCTTTTGAATCTCAGACCAAGACAGAACAGGCTGATTGAGAACTAAAACACGCTTGCGAAACGGCAACACGACACCAGCGCACAGATCGGCGGAAGAGATACCAGCAGCGCGGAGCCAAACGCAATGATTAGCGAACGTCTTGGGATGAATGCTCTCCTTCGCTTGCGTGTAACCAATGGTTTTAATCAATGCCCAGGTGTTGTGAGCAGAACGAGCACGGCCTTTTGTCGGGGCGTGTTTTTCAAGTTCAGAGAGTAATGTTCCCATGTCGTGTACCTCCACATCGCCGCCACCAATGAGCGATGAAAAAAAGTTTTCGTGTTCGGTGGCTAAATCTGTTGATGAGAGTTCGCGCCAGTCTTTGTTCAGACGGCGGAACCAGCGGGAGCCGAGCTTTAGCTCAAGGCGTAGAAGATTGTCGGCAAGCTGCAGAGTCTCTTCGTCAATGACGATGTTGCCTTTACGTTGCTGGTAACGAAGGTGTGCACCCTTGTGGTACGCCTTGCCTGCGCGCAGGTCGCTAGAAGGGTTCCAATACACGGTGTCGCCACCTTTGCGGTCGGAGTTGGTGCGGCGGCGAGGAGCGTCTGTGCCCAGCAACAGGCGCAATGCCTGTTTAACCTGAGCATCGTTCCCCATGTCGTAATTCGCCGTAACGTCCACACGGCGGCATTGCCAATGCTTCCAGTGTGGGAGGATTGCGCCGAGTGCTTTGCCTGCCGTCTCAATCAGGACTTGAGCGCCCTGCCCTATGTCCAGAGAACCAAAGACGTTCACACCGCCATTAAGCTGGCTGGATGGACTGCCGCCGATTGTGAGATAGCGGACGGAATCAGCATCAGCAGTTATTGACCAGAACAAACCGAGAGAATCGGAACGTATTTTTTCCCAATCAGGTACACCCTTCTCCCAAACAATTTCACCATCGGGAGAAATGTGAACGAGTTTACCGACACAGTTCATGATTCGCTCGTGCAAGGTCGAACCGAGGGAATCCGTCAAAGGAAAGCGGAGGGTAAGCCAGTCGATCAACATGGAGAATCCCCTGTGGGGGATAAAGTCCGGGTATTACATACGACCCGGACACCAAAACGGAGGTTTTGTGCTGCGCCCACCAAACCCTGAAAGGGGGAGAATGCAAAGGCAGACGCAGCAGAAAACCCCTGCAACTTGGCAGGGGCAAAGCCGGAGGCTTTAGCGGGGAACATTAGGCAGCTGCTTTGGACTGTTGAACGGTGGGGAGAACGCCCTTTTCGAGCCAGTAGCCCGACTTGCCGCCTTGGCTCCATGTGCGAACGGGTATCTGCACATTCTGGTTAACACACTTGCGGAAGGCTTCAGCCTGAGTCAGTGGCGCACCTGGCTCAGACTTGATCTTGATGTTTTCAATCTTGATATCAGAGTTGGGTTCCGAGGATTCTTGGTGTTGCAGCTGCATTTTGCAGACGATGCTGATTTTGCCTGTTTCGCGGTCCTTCTCTTCAACGGGTTGACCTACGCGCATGATGGAGCCGACTAGATAAAGCATGATTTTTCCTTTCAGGGTTATGCCTAACAATTTGTAGGCGGCGGAAAGATAGCTAACAAATTGTAGGCTTGTCAACTACTATTTTGTAGCGCAACATAATTGCAGCTAACCGGAGGAAAGAAAAATGGACATTAACGAGCTGATAGACCAAGCCAAGAGCAGAGCAAACTTAGCCAGCGATTACGCATTGGCAAAAGCTCTAGGCATTCAAACAGGCATCGTTGCGAACTGGAGAAAAGGGAAACGCCATCCGAGCAATCAGGAAGCAATTCAGCTCGCAGCGCTTGCTAGACTTGATGAGATGCGAGTTATTGCAGAGATCGAGTTGAGAACAGCGAACAGCGAGAAGAAAAAAGAATTCTGGAAACACTACATAGAGAGCCGGGGGATTACGGCTTGTATAGCGATGACCGCCCTTGCAGCTTCGATAGTTTTAACGCCAGAGCAAAGTGAGGCCAGCGTTTTACAATTGCAAAATTATGACAAGCAGCAGTCTAATTTTTTGCAGTCAAAAATATACATTATGCGCATAAATGAACTATCCGGGCGAGCGCCGGCTTGGCCAATACCTCATTTAATATCAATTAATTAAATGATATTCAAAAACAATCTGTTGAAATTGCGTGTGGTTGCCAGCCCAACTTCATCCACCGTGATATTCCGAAGTCTGGCGATTTCTTCGGCAACATGCTTCACATAGGCCGGCTGGTTGGTTTTCCCCCGATGCGGCGTCGGGGCCAGATATGGCGAATCCGTTTCGATCAGAATTTTGTCCAAAGGAATGTTCCGCGCAACCTCCTTGATGATGGTTGCGTTCTTGAACGTCAGGATGCCTGAAAACGAAATGAGGAATCCAAGATCGATGGCAGCTTGGGCGACTTCGAGGTTCTCGGTGAAACAGTGCATCACGCCGCCAATGCTGCCGGCATTTTCCTCGGCCATGATGCGCAACGTATCCTGCGCAGCCGACCGTGTGTGAATGATGAGCGGCTTGCCGCATTCTCGGGCGGCGCGGATATGAGTGCGGAACCGTTCACGCTGCCATTCCAAGTCGCCGGTCAGGCGGTAGTAATCCAGGCCGGTCTCACCGATGGCAACGACTTTGGAATGTTGCGCCAAACGCACCAGTTCGGCGTGGCTTGGCTCGATTTCCAGTTCGTAATCCGGATGAACGCCGACAGACGCATACAGGTTGTCGTGATTTTGGGCCAATTCCAGCACCTGCGGGAATGAAGGCAAATCGACCGAGACGCACAGGGCATGCGAGACCCCGTTGTCCCGCATATTGGCGAGAATGGACTCAAGCTGTCCCGCCAGGTCGGGAAAATTAAGGTGGCAATGGGAGTCGATGAACATGGATCCGATCAGGCAGCGAACATCTGCCGGTAAGACAATAACAAGGATTCGAGGAACAGCCTAGGATTGAGCGGATGGTACGCAGCGCGGCGAGCCTCCAGCAGTTCTTTCTGATAACGCATTAACACATCAGCCGAAACGCCCTCGGCAAGCCTGGCAATAACAGCCGATTGCTCCGGGAAATAGCGGACTGCGCCTGCCAGTTTCGCACTGGCAAGATCGTGACACCATTGCTGCAAGCAATGGATGACATGCACCGGGGTGCTGCGTTGCAGGTTGTCGGCTAACCCCAGAACATCCAGTTTGCCCGGCTGCCTGATGGCGTTCAGCAATACATTGCGTTCTTCCGCGCCCTCGCCCGACTCGGCCCAGTTCAAGGCCTGCAGTGGGGCAAAACCGGTTTGCGCCAGTGCGTGTTCCGGGTTCTCGATGCCCTGCTGGATTAGCCAGGCGGTTCCGACCTCTCGCGTCGGGGTATGCACGGTGAAGCCGAGGCAGCGGCTGAGTATGGTCGGCAGAAGTTGCTGCGGTTTGTGGGTAACCAGAAGAAACAAAAGCTTGTCTGTCGGTTCTTCCAGCGTTTTAAGCAAGGAATTGGCGGCATTGCAGTTCATCGACTCCGCCGGATTGATGATCACGACACGATATCCGCCGCAATGTGCAGACAGGTTGGCGAAACTGGAAAGCTCGCGTATCTGGTCCACGGAAATCTCGCGCGATGGTTTTTTGCCGCCGGGCTTGTCATCGGCATCGTCGGCCGCACTCAGCGCGTCGGGCTGAATGAGACGAAAATCGGGATGGCTGGCCTGCTCGAACCAATGGCAGGAACTGCAAACCTGACAGGCCATCCCATCTGCCGCCGGCTTTTCGCACAGCAAAGACTGGGCGAAATTCAGCGCCAGATCGAGTTTACCTATGCCCTGTGCCCCTTTCAGCAGCAGCGCATGCGGTAATCGGCTGCGCAGCCCTTGCAGGGCTTGCCATGATTCGGTTTGCCAGGGATAGAGTTGTTTCATTTCAAAGTGATGCAACGATCTGTGCCAGAGCTTGCTGAACTTCCGGCATGGTCTTTTCGGCGTGGATGACGGCAAAGCGTTGCGGGTTCTTGGTCGCCCTGGCGAGATACGCCTGCCGGACGCGCTCGAAGAATTCGCCGCGCTCCTGCTCGAAGCGATCCAGACTGACGTTATTGGCAAGGCGCTGGCGTGCGACCTCGATCGGGATGTCGAACAGCAGGGTCAGGTCCGGCTGCAGGTCGCTGTGCACCCATTGCTCCAGTTGTTCCAGTTTGGCCAGCGGCACGCCCCTGCCCCCGCCCTGATAGGCGAAGCTGGCATCGCTGAAACGGTCGGAGATGATCCAAGTGCCGCGCCTCAGTGCGGGACGGATGACTTGTTCCACATGTTCGCGGCGGGCCGCGAACATCAGCAGGGCTTCAGTCTCGGCATGCATCGGCTGGTTCAGCAGGATTTCGCGCAAACGTTCGCCCATTGGCGTGCCACCGGGTTCCCGCGTCACCAGCAGGTCGATGCCGCGCTGACGCAACGCATTGGCGAACCATTCCAGGTGGGTACTCTTCCCTGCCCCGTCGACGCCCTCGAAAGTGATGAATTTGGCTGAGCTCATTTCTTTAATTGGTAACGGTTAACCGCATTGTTATGTTCCGCCAGGGAATTGGAGAATTGCGAACTCCCGTCGCCGCGTGCGACAAAATACAAGGCATGACTTGCCGCCGGATGCAGCACAGCCTGCAAGGATGCCGCCCCGGGCAAAGCGATCGGGGTCGGGGTCAGCCCGTCGCGAGTGTAGGTGTTGTAGGGTGTGTCGTGCGTGAGATCGCGCTTGCGCAGATTGCCATCGAACTTGTCGCCCAAGCCATAAATGACGGTCGGATCGGTCTGCAATCGCATGTTCTTGCGCAGGCGATTGATGAAGACCGAGGCGATCATGGGGCGGTCGCTGGACTGTCCGGTCTCTTTTTCCACGATGGAGGCCAGGATCAGCGCTTGGTAGGGCGTCTCGAACGGCAGGTCGGGATCGCGCTTTTTCCAGCTATCCTGCAGGTTGCGTTGCATGAGCTGATACGCGCGTTTCAATACCTTCAGGTCGCTGCTGCCATTGGCATAGTTATAGGTATCTGGGAAAAACAGGCCTTCGGCTACCGTCTCGGTTGCGCCGATACGTTTCAGTATCTCCGCATCGGACAGCTGCTGGCTGTCGTGGCGCAAAGTGGAATCCGAATTCAGTATGGAGCGCAACTCCTTGAAAGTAGAGCCTTCTATGATCGTCACGGAGCTCTGTTCGACCTGCCCTTTGCTGATCATGTTCAATAGCTGCAGCGGCGTGACTTCGTGCTCCAGCTGGTAATTGCCCGGCTTGATCTGCGAAGCCTTGCGCAGCCCCCTGGCCAGCATTACGAACAGCCATTCGTTGTTCAGGCCGCCAGCCTGTTGCATTTGATGCGCGGCGCTCTTCAGGCTGCTGCCCTGCTTCAGCGAGAATTCGAACGGGGTGCGCTCCAGCGGGATCGGGGTGCGCGCATAGTAAGTGAACAGGCCTGCCACGATGGCCAATACGAACAGCAGCCACAACGCCAATTCTTTAATGATGCTCATCTTTCAACCATTCCTGTATTTTCCAAGCCAGCGGATGTGTCGTGCGCCGGTAGGCGGAGAGTTCGCATACCGGCCACAACCCGAATATGCTGTTCACCACGAATATCTCGTCGGCCTGGAGTAGTTCTTCCAGGCGGAGATCGGCCACCTTGCAGGTTACGCCATGGTGCTTGCCCCAGTCCATCACCCGGTCGCGCTGCACCCCGGCCACGCCGCAACGCGACAGGTTCGGCGTATACAGAATATTACCGCGCAACATGAACAAATTGCTGCGGGTGCCGCCGATGACGTAGCCGCTGCTGTCGCTCAACAAGCCTTCCGCCATGTCGCGCCCCTGCAGTTCACTGGCAGCAAGCACATTTTCGAGCCGGTTCAGATGCTTGATGCCTGCCAGCAATGGCTGATGTCCGAGGCGGATCTTGCAGGCATGCATGCGCACGCCCTGTCTTGAGTATTCTGCCGGATACGGGGTCAGCGGAGTGACGCTGAGGATGCGGGTCGTTTCGGATTGGGTTTGAGGCGCGTAACCTCTGGCAGAGGGGCCGCGGGTAATAATGATTTTGGCGACCCCGTCGGGCAGGGTCTTGCCAAGTTGCTGCAGTTCGCTGAAAAGGACCAGTGCCGAAGGACAGGGGATCTTCAGGGTACCGCAATCGCGCTGCAGCTTGGCATACTGGCGTTCCCAGCATACGGGGCGTCCGGACTGCATCTGCAGCGTGCGAAATACGCCGTCGCCGTAGGTCAGGCCGCGATCTTCAGCATTGATTGTATTGCCCGGCGCGCCGTTGATCAGCATCACGGCGCGGGATCAGACCTTGCGGAACACCAGAGAACCGTTGGTCCCGCCAAAGCCGAAGTTGTTGTTGATCGCCACATCGATCTTCATCTGGCGTGCAGTATTGGCACAGTAGTCCAGATCGCACTCCGGATCCTGCTCGAAGACGTTGATCGTGGGGGGCGCGATTTGATGATGGATCGCCAGCACGCAGAACAGAGACTCGATGCCGCCCGCTCCGCCCAGCAAGTGGCCGGTCATCGATTTGGTGGAACTCACCACCAGTTTCCTGGCATGGTCGCCGAAAGCCAGCTTGATCGCTTCGGTTTCGTTCTTGTCGCCCAGCGGCGTGGAGGTGCCGTGCGCGTTGACGTATTGCACCTGATCCGGGTTGATACCGGCATTGCGCAACGCATTGACCATGCTGCGCCTGGGGCCGTCAGTGCTCGGAGCGGTCATGTGGTAGGCGTCGGCGCTCATGCCGTAACCGGTGATCTCGGCATAGATCTTGGCGCCACGGGCCTTGGCATGTTCATATTCTTCCAGTACCAGCACGCCGGCCCCCTCGCCCATGACGAAGCCGTCGCGATCCTTGTCCCACGGACGGCTGGCGGTGGCCGGGTCGTCGTTGCGGGTGGACAATGCCTTGGCGGAAGAAAATCCACCGACCGCCAGGGGCGAGATGGTCGATTCGGAACCGCCGGCAATCATGACATCGGCGTCGCCATATTCGATGATGCGTGCGGATTCGCCGATGCTGTGGGTACCGGTGGTACAAGCCGTCACTACGGAGAAATTCGGTCCCTTCAGCCCGTACATGATGGACAGGTTGCCCGAGATCATGTTGATGATGGTGCCGGGAATGAAGAATGGCGAAATCTTGCGCGGGCCGCCCGCCAGGAAATCGCTATGTGTCTCTTCGATCATGGGCAGCCCGCCAATGCCGGAACTGATGCATACGCCGATGCGGTCGGCGTTTTGTTCGGTCACCGTCAGGCCGGAGTCCTTGAAAGCTTCCATCCCGGCCACCAGGCCGAAATGCACGAAGCGATCCATGCGGCGGGCGTCCTTGGCTGGCAGGTATTGGGTAACGTCGAAGCCGTTGACCTCCCCCGCCACCTGACAGGCGAACGGGCTAGGATCGAAACGGGTGATACGCCCGATACCGGACTTGCCTGCCACGATGTTTTGCCATGTTTCGGCAACCCCCATACCGACGGGCGTGATTGCGCCCAATCCGGTCACTACAACTCTGCGCCTAGCCAAACTGGACTCCGCTGCGGAAAGAAACGATTAGATTCGGGCTAAATTACTTGGAATGAGCGTTGACGTAGTCGAGCGCTTGTTGCACGGTGGTGATCTTCTCTGCATCTTCATCAGGGATCTCAACGCCGAATTCTTCTTCCAAGGCCATAACCAGCTCTACGGTATCCAGGGAATCGGCACCCAAATCGTTCACAAAAGAAGACTCGTTCTTGACTTCGGATTCGTTCACACCCAGTTGCTCAGCTACGATTTTCTTGACGCGTTGTTCGTTAGACATCCCTGATTCTCCTACTCTGATTAAAGTTCAAAAAGCGCAAGTATTCTACCAAACTTGCGCCAAATTCCAAAACACCACGTTTACTCCATGTACATCCCGCCGTTCACGTGCAAGGTGACGCCGGTGATGTAGGCTGCACCCGGGCCGGCCAGGAATGCCACGGCGGCAGCGATATCGGCGGGTTGGCCGAGGCGTTTCAACGGTACGTGCTCGACCAGCTTGGTGCGCTGCTCCTCGCCCAGCGCATGCGTCATGTCGGTATCGATGAAACCGGGGGCGACGCAGTTCACTGTGATGTTGCGGCTGCCGATCTCCTGCGCCAGCGATTTGGTGAAACCGACCATGCCTGCCTTGGATGCGGCGTAATTGGCCTGGCCAGGATTGCCCATGCTGCCGACCACCGAGGAGATGCTGATGATACGCCCGCTCCTGGCCTTCATCATCGCGCGCAGCACGGCGCGGCTCAGGCGGAATACGGATTTGAGGTTGGTTGCCAGCACGTCGTCCCACTCTTCGTCGGTCATGCGTGCCAGCAGGTTATCCCGGGTGATGCCGGCGTTGTTCACCAGAATGGAGATTTCGCCGAATTGCTCGCGAATGGCGGCCAGCACCTGTTCGCTCTGGGCCGCGTCATTGACGTTCAGCGCAAAGCCCTTGCCCTTGATACCTGCGGCATCAAGATAGGTACTGATGGCCTGTGCGCCGTTGTCGCTGGTGGCGGTGCCAATCACGGTCGCCCCCTGCTTGCCCAATTCCAGTGCGATGGCCTGGCCGATGCCGCGCGAGGCACCGGTAACCAGTGCGATTTGTCCTTGTAGCGTCATATGTCCCTTTCCCTTTATGCGAGTGCAGCCAAGGCTGCTTTCAGCGCTTCGCCGTCGTTGATGGCCATTGCCTGCTGGTTGGTATCGATACGTTTGTTCAAGCCTGCCAGCACCTTGCCGGGGGCGCATTCTACGTTATGGGTAATACCCTGTTTACCAAACGATTGTATGGTCTCGACCCAGCGCACCGGCGAATACAACTGGCGCACCAGCGCATCCTTGATCCTGGCCGGATCGCCATATGCCGCAACATCGGCGTTATGCAGCACGGGAATAGCCGGGGCTTGCACGGGCACATCGTTCAGGTAGGTGCGCAATTGTTCCGCGGCGCCTTTAAGCAGGCTGCAATGCGACGGTACGCTCATCGGCAGCATGATGGCGCGCTTTGCGCCCTTTGACTTCGCCAGCTCCATGCCGCGCTCGACCGCGCCCCGATTACCGGCGATGACGACCTGCCCGGGCGAGTTGAAATTGACCGCTTCCAGCACTTCGCCCTGGGCTCCTTCGGCGCATACAGCGCGAACCACTTCGTCGTCCAGTCCAAGAATGGCGGCGATACCGCCCACCCCTTCCGGCACGGCTTGTTGCATGCATTGGGCGCGGAACCGCACCAGCGGCAAGGCATCGGCAAATTTCAAGGCTCCGGCGGCGACCAGCGCGGTGTATTCGCCCAGGCTGTGCCCGGCCATGATGGCCGGTTTCGAGCCGTTCTGCGATTGCCACGCGCGATAAACCGCGACACCGGCGGTCAGCATGACAGGCTGGGTATTCACCGTGGCGTTCAGGTCGGCATCGCTGCCTTCGGCGACCAGTTGCCACAGATCCTGTTTCAGCACATCGGATGCTTCGGCGAAAGTATCGCGCACGGCGGCGAAATCGGCATAGCCATTCATCATGCCGCGCGATTGCGAACCTTGCCCCGGAAATACGAAAGCGAATTGAGTCATATCGAACCTACCACTTTATTAATATGGCACCCCAGGTGAATCCGCCACCTACGGCCTCCAGCAGAATGTTTTGCCCCGCCTTGATGCGCCCATCGCGTACCGCCGTATCCAGCGCCAGCGGGATCGACGCCGCCGATGTATTGCCGTGGTTGGCAACAGTCACTACCACGTTGTCCATTCCCAGGCCGAGTTTCTTGGCGGTCGCTTCGATGATGCGGATATTGGCCTGGTGCGGCACCAGCCAGTCGATGTCGGTGCCGCTCAGTTTTTGCTGATCCAGCACTTCCTCAACCACCTCGCTCAACACATGGACGGCAAATTTGAAAACGGCTTTCCCGTCCATCGAGACTTTGGGGTCGGCTTTCAGCATGTTGCGATGGATGCCGTCGGCATGCAACTTGGTGGCCACGATGCCCGGCGTGTCGGAAGCGCGCAATATCACGGCACCGGCTCCATCCCCGAACAGCACACAGGTAGTGCGATCATTCCAGTCCAGCATGCGCGACAGCACTTCGGCCCCGACTACCAGCACAGTCCTGGCTTGCCCGCCCCGGATATAGAGATCTGCTGTATTCAAGGCATAGACGAAGCCGCCACAAACCGCCTGCATGTCGAAAGCCGCCCCGCCGTTCCGGATGCCCAGTTTGTCCTGCAAGATACAGGCCGTACTGGGGAACGCCATATCCGGCGAAGTGGTGGCCACGATAATCAGGTCGATCTCGTCGGCTTTGATCCCGGCCGCCTCGATCGCCTTGCGGCTGGCCTGCAGAGCCAGGTCGCTGGTCAATTCGCCATCGGCCGCAAAATGGCGTTCGACGATGCCGCTGCGGGTGACGATCCAGTCGTGCGAGGTATCGACGATCTTTTCGAGATCGTGGTTGCTGAGCACCTTGGCCGGCAGGTAGCTGCCCGTACCGATGATCTTGGAATAAATCAAAGCCCCTCTCCCGCGGTTTGTTGGCGTCCGTGATGCCATTTCTCTATGTGCTCGCTGATGTGGTTCAGCATGCCGCCACGCGATTCTTCGGCGGCGCGCTCGATGGCGCACAGGTATGCGAACGAGTCGGCCGAACCGTGGCTTTTCACCACGATGCCTTTCAAACCGAGGAAACTTGCACCATTGTAGCGGCGATGATCCAGCCTGTGCTTGAAAGCCTTGAGTACAGGCATGGACAGCAGCGCGCCCAGCTTGGTAAACCAGTTCTGGCTGAAGCCCTCTTTCAGGAATCCGCCCATCATCTTGGCTACGCCTTCGGCTGTCTTGAGGGCGACGTTGCCTACGAATCCATCGCACACCACCACATCCGTGACACCCTTGAATATATCGTCGCCTTCCACATTGCCGTAGAAATTAAGATCGCTGGCCTGCAGCAGTTCGGCAGCCTGCTTCACCGTTTCATTGCCCTTGATGTCTTCGCTGCCGATGTTCAGCAAACCGACCGTGGGCTGTTCCTTATGCTCCAGCGCGGACACCAGCGTGCTGCCCATCAAAGCGAACTGCAACAGATGTTCGGCGGTGCAGTCCACGTTCGCCCCCAGGTCCAGCATACAGACCTGTCCGTTGACGGTGGGTAAAAAGGACGCGATGGCGGGACGATCAATGCCAGGCAGGGTCTTCAGCACATAGCGCGCCGTTGCCATCAATGCCCCGGTATTTCCGGCGCTGACGCAGGCAGAGGCCTCTCCGCTCTTGACCAGATTGATGGAAACGCGCATGGAAGAGTCTTTTTTGCCGCGCAAGGCGGACTGGGGAGATTCATCCATGCCCACCACTTCAGTCGTGGCATGGATGCGCAGGCGCGTGCGATCGGCAAAGCCGAGTTTGCTCAACTCGGCCTCGATGGCATCGGGCAGGCCGACCAGAATCACAGTATCGTCAGGATGTTTCTTCAGATAAGCGACGGCCGCGGGAACGGTCACCCGTGTCCCGTGGTCGCCGCCCATGGCATCAATAGCTATCGTGATATCCACCGGGCGATCCTCTTAGGCGAGAAATGGACAGAGTTCGGCCCTCCGCATGGAGAGCCAAGCAAAGGACCGAATGGGCTTATTCGCCCTTGGTCTTGACGACTTTCTTGCCGCGATAGTAGCCGCTGGGGCTGATGTGATGGCGCAGATGTGGTTCACCGGTAGAAGGCTCGATAGCCAGCGCCGGGTTGGTCAGGAAATCATGCGCACGATGCATCCCACGTTTGGACGGGGATTTCTTATTCTGCTGAACTGCCATTTATCTACTCCTCACTAAAACTGTCTTACTTCTTCAATCCGGCCAGCACCGCGAACGGGCTTGCCTTCTGTTGTAAATCACTTGTTGCCGGAGCGCACTCGCCTTCCGGATGCCGGGGGGCAAATGGCAAACTCAACAGCAACTCTTCCTCGATCAATGCCAGCACATCCAGGTTCGGGACTGCTTCGATGGCATCCATCTCGTCATCGTCCTCTTTTGCTTCATCCAGCCTGTCTGCAGGCAGCAGCCACAACCTCGACACGATATCCACCGGATACGCCAGTTCCTGCAGGCAACGCTGGCACCTTAAGACACACCCCCCCTGCAGGGCAACTTCCAGCATGTCGCGACCGTCCTCATGGTAGCCACGCACTATATAAGTCAAAGAACCGTCGGATTTGGCCAGTACGTCAACCAATCTGGGCAGCGCTGAAACCGCTATTTCGCCGCGCATTTCCTTGCCTTTTCGGGCAAAGTCCACGCTTTCTATGAAAGGCCGTGCAAACATGAGGCGCGCATGATATATATTCCGACCACCTCTGTCAAAGACGCTGTTAAAGGAACATCTTGAATTCTCAGCCGCTTGTGCTTGCCTCGACCTCTATATATAGAAGTCAGCTGCTCTCCACCCTGCAACTCCCGTTCCAGACTGCCGCACCCGATGTCGATGAAACCCCCCTGCCCGGGGAGAGTGCCGAACGGACTTCGTGGCGGCTTGCACAGGCCAAGGCGCAGGTCGTGGCCAAACGTTTCCCGGATGCGCTGATCATCGGCTCCGATCAGGTGGCCTTGCTGGATGGTCAGCAGATAGGAAAACCGCTCAATCATGACAATGCCGTGCGGCAATTGAGCACCATGCGCGGCAAGACGGTGACGTTCTACACCGCACTGACCTTGTTGAATGCGGCCAGCGGTGCGATGCAAACCGATGTCGCCATCACCAAGGTAAGCTTCCGCGACCTGCGCGACGAAGAGATCGAGCGTTATCTCAAGAAAGAACAACCCTACCACTGTGCCGGCAGCGCCAAGTCCGAAGGCCTGGGAATCGCCCTGATCAGCCGCATAGAAGGTGACGATCCCAATGCGCTGATCGGCCTGCCGCTGATCCTGCTGGTCAGTATGCTTGAAAAACAAGGCGTTAGGGTTTTGTGACCATGACTGCCTGAATTTTCAGGTTGCGACTGAAATTCCTTTCTGGTATTAAAGCGCGCTTGAAAAATTTAGTTTCACCTTGGAGATCGACGTAATGCCCGCACCAGCAAGCAAAACCTCCGCACCATACAAGGCCAAAAAAGGCGAGGAATACATGAATCCGGATCAGCTGGAACATTTCCGCAATGTTCTGAACGAGATCAAGCTGAGCCTGAGCCAGGATATCGATCGCACCGTACACACCATGCAGGACGAAGCGACCGTCTTTGCGGACCCCAACGACCGCGCCAGCCAGGAATCGGACATGAGCCTGGAATTGCGCAACCGCGACCGCGAACGCAAGCTGATCAAGAACATAGACAAGATGCTGGGGCGGATCGAGGCTGGCGACTATGGCTATTGCGACAAATGCGGCGTGGAAATCGGCCTGAGCCGCCTGGAGGCGCGTCCTACGGCGACTTTGTGCATCGATTGCAAGACACTGGATGAGATCCGGGAACGCCAGGTCGCAAAATAACCGTCCTGCAGCGTGGCCCAAAAACAAAAATCCCTGCCATGGCAGGGATTTTTTTATGCTGCAAAGAATCTTGGAGGCGCGGGCCGGAGTCGAACCGACCTACACGGATTTGCAATCCGGTGCATAACCGCTTTGCTACCGCGCCGTCAGAAAATTGCTTGTCTGCAAAAATTATGGGAAAGCCCTGAAGGCTTTCCCAAGTTATCTGGAGCGGGAAACGAGACTCGAACTCGCGACCTATACCTTGGCAAGGTATCGCTCTACCAACTGAGCTATTCCCGCAAAAAACGAAGTCCGCATTATATGGATATCGAACTTCGTGTCAAGAAAATCAGCGCAGATATTTTTGTTTTGTTCGAGCCTCGCCCGCCTCTGTATAATGCGCCGCTCGTTAATTTCGGAACCGACGTTCCGTTATCGCCTATCTGCCCGGGTGGTGAAATTGGTAGACACAACGGACTTAAAATCCGTCGGGGAGAAATCTCCGTACCGGTTCGATTCCGGTCTCGGGCACCAATAGCAGCAAGGCTTTCACGGCATCAAGCCTGTTCGATTTTTGCCCCAATCTGTTCCGCAATTCTGCATCTGTTCCGCAATTCTGCATCTGTTCCGCAATTCTGCATCTGTTCCGCAATTCTGCATCTGTTCCGCAATTCTGCATCTGTTCCGCAATTCTGCATCTGTTCCGCAATTCCACTTTTTTCAGACGAAAAAAAAGAGTCGGCCCGCGCCATTGGCACGAGCCGGAGTGAGGCGAGCTGCGTTACATACCTGCCGGACATTTATCCAAACCCTTTTCCGTCAGAATCGCGCCGACATCTTCAACATGCAGGCAATCGCACATGCAAGCGATTGGATCTCCGGCGCTTGGCTCCGCTCCGATCTGGATGTGTCCGTTGCAATAATCATTGCCCGCCACAGCATCACGCAAGGTGCCGAATGCGGTAATCACGCCACCAGCGAATCCCAGAAAAACAATTTTGTCGCCATTCTTTGCCTCGCGGCCGTTTCTGTAGTGCATTTGCTTCTCCTTGATAAAGCCCTTTCGGGCGGTTGATTTAATCGATTCGCGCCGCCCTCTTCACAAAGCAGCCGTCGCCCATTGAGTCATACGACATCGATCGGGCGGTGCGTTGATCCGGCCCCTGCGCTGTCAGGTTGCTGCAGCCGTTCGGGCATTCCAGGGCGCCATCGCGCTTTTTCAGCGGCCGGCCGCATTGAGGGCAGCAGGCCGCCTCCGGATCTTGTCTACGGCCCGACGTCGACATTGATCCAATCCTGCAGCTCGATCAGCTTGTCGGTGCAGCCGCGATACTTCTGCGCGGCGTTGACGTAGCCCTTGAAGATCCCGCCCAGGCTGGGGTCGGTTTGGCGCGGCAATGGATCTGGCCGGACCATGTCAGCCACCGGCGGCTGGCGCTTCACCTGCTCCACCGGCATGGCCGTGCCGCAGCCGCCGACTGAGAGGATGGTGACGGCGATCAGAATGAGCAGCGCCACTCGCAGCCAGGCTGGAATGTCATCAAAATCGTATGCGTAGGTCACGTCATCGTCATTTACCTTGGCCATCGTCGCCTCCTATCGCCTGATTGAGCAGATCCAGATCGTCCGGTTTGAGCTGGCAGGCGTGGTAGTCGGGCGCAGCTGCGGCCACGACTACTTTCTCCACCACCACCCTGTCCCGCTCGGCCGTCTGCTCGCGCTTGACCTCATGGGCCTGAGCGGCTTGCGCGTCGGCCGCATTGATCTTGTTGCCGCGGCCCACTTCCTGTTTTTGCGCCGCGAGTGTGGTGCCGGCGTCTTCATTGCCCCGGAAATGCCAGCCCGTGGCGAGGCCGGCCACGAACATCAGCACCAGGATGAGCAGCTTGGTTGGGATGCTCATTTTTCAGCCAGCCTTCCGGAGGTCTTGATCCGCAGGATCAAATTGACGATGCCCAGGGCGGCGGTGATGCTGGCGTAGACTTTCGCGCTCATGTACTGCTGCAGGTCGGGGACAGCCGCCTGAATCTGCTGCAGGGCGTCCGGGTTGGCCAGCAGATACAGCCAGGCGCCGGAAAGTGTGGTGACCATGCCATTGACCCACATGGTCCAGGACTTGTGCGCCTTGGCCAGGTCTTCCTTGATTCGCTTCAACAGGTCTTGCATCCAGTTTTTCATCGTCGATCCTCCATTCATGCCAGCGCTGCGCTGGCTTTTTCGTTCAGGGCAATGCGTTCTTCCAGGCCGTTGTAGCCGCCATTGATTGCGCGGGTGATGCTCCGGACATCCCCCGCATCGGCCAGTTCGTTGCAGCCGTGCGATTTCCAATACCAGGCAGCAGAGAGCGCCGAGTAATCGCGCGTGAGCAGTAGATCCGGGTTGTTCAGCAGATCGATGCCCAGCGCCTCACCACAGGCCCGGTAGTTGTCGTGGAAGGTGATCTGGATCAATCCTCGGCCGCGATACTTCCAGCCGTCGCCGGTGGGCTGCGGGCCATTGCCGAAGCGGTTGGCATAAACGCGGCTGGCGATGGCTTCCGGGCGCCGTGCATACGTCTCGGCATCGTCGTCGCTGAAGTATTTCGGGAAGACCGAAAGTAGCCCATTGGCCGAGTAGTTGAGGTTTTCGCTCACGCGGGTGAGCATGGCCGATTCGTGGCCAACCTGAGCGAGGAAGGCCGCCTCGCGCGCCGGGGTGTTGATGTCGTAGCGCGCCATGGCCTTGTTCAAGGCATCCACCCATTGCTGGGCGCGAGCGAACTGAATGCCGAACATCGTCGACAATTGCTGTGCGGTGATCATGGGAACCTCTGTCTAGAATCTGCGATTGAATGTCATCCAGCCGGCAATGCCGAGCAGCAGCAGGATCGGGGCATCTGGCCAGCCAACAAGAACTCCGACCGCACCCCCTGCCGTAAGCGCGATCGAGATCGAAAAGCCCCCGAAGGTGTAGCCGTGGCCAAACCAGAGCTTTCTGTTGAGGTGGGCGGCCAGCTCGATACAGCGCAGCATCACAATGGCCGTGGCGGCCAGCACCAGCAGGAAGATGAGGATATTCATGCCCCACCCCCCGCCCTGCGGCCAAAGGTCTGTATCGCGATGGGAACAACGGTCGGCGATATGGCACCGATCATCAGCGCCAGCAGCAGACGCAACGAGTCTGAGCTGGCGATGCCGGATACGCTGGCCGTAACCCATTCCGCCGCGACCGGCGATCCATAACCGGCCAGCAACGCCGAGAGCAACACGGCAGCGGCCGCCTTGGCCTTGTTGTCGATCTTGTCCAGCCAGATCGACACCAGAATCGCGGCGACCAATCCGGCGATCAGCGCATCCACCTGCGCGCCCAGGAATAACGTGACCGAACTGGCAAGCGCCCCCTGCGCTATTCCGGCACTGACCGTGGAGTGCGGTTCAACCATAACGCCCCTTCCGAAATAAAAAAGCCCGCACGCGGCGGGCTGATGGTTGGTGATGATGATCTGTCAAGTTCCAGCCGGATAGGCAGGCTGCGGCGGCAGCGCGGTGCTGGTCTTGTCCGTACCGCTGGCGATTGCACGCAGTGCCTGCACGTAGGTCGTCCATGCCGCAGGAACTGCCACACCAGCAGCCACGCATCGCATGATCGTGCCACTTGGTCCGGTCACTTTGTCCAGCGCCGACTGCGCCTGCTGGGGAAGTGGAATAGCGCTAACGGAGGCTCGAATCGCATCAGCCTCAGCTTGCGTGATTTGCGTCAACCCTTGCGGCCAAGATGGGTAGGTAAGTGCAACGCCACCTTTATCGTCATGCACTTCTGTTTTTGCCGCATTCGTCCAGAGTCCCATTTAGTTCACCTCATTCCATGTTGTTGTGGTTACCGCTCCGGCAGATGAGTTGACGGAATACGGCTGGTACGGCTTGACGAGCGCCGCTAAAAATGCACCGCTCATCGCTGTCGATGCCCTGTTTTCCAAGTCGGCACGAACGATGCCGTTGACTGTGATGCTTGCCCGCGCGCTCGATGCCAAAACACCAGTCCACTCAAGCATCATCGGATGCGGCCCGTTGTAGTAGGTTGTACCAAGCGCACGACTGGCACTTAGTTGCTGGTCTTGGCCGCCTGTACCCAGCGCCCCAAGTAACGAAGGGGCACTTCCACCGAAGGGCTGCACAAAGCTGATCGTCCAGCCAGTACCAGAAGTCCAAGTGGCGTCCACGACGCCAATCGGCATGAATGGAGAGTTTGCAGAAACTGCGGAAGCCGAATAAACGATGTTATTGGCGTTCGAAGATGCCCCGATGGTGGTAGGGCTGACCAAGGCAGTGCCGTCCAGCACAAGACCGCCAGCCATGCTTGCGATGCACGCAACAGGTGTGCCGCCGTTGTACGCTACGCCATAGACATAGCGCGTGAGCACGCCAGATGTCGCCCCCAGGCTGGATGTCGTCGGCACTGCAGGCAGCGACAGCGCAGACGCAATCGCAAGTTCAATCGGCGTGCCAGTGGTCAGCGTTGCATTGCGGAAGTCGATCTTGCAGGGGTTCAGCGCTCCGCCCAGCGCATTCGCCGAGACGGTCGGGTTGAACGGGAACATGGCAGAGCCGTAGCGGGTGTCAGGATTAGCCTGGACCCCCATGAACATCGTATTGGACGCGCCGTTATTCACCAGAATGCCACCCTGCCCCGGCTGGAGAGTGATAGATGCATTCACACCATTTATGGTGTCAGTTCCGGTAGGCGCAATCACTTGCGCTGCACTGGAATTGTTTTGAACATTGACTGTCCACCCATCCATCAAGGAGGTGGAAGCCGGAATTGTAAAAGTTGATGCAGCGGCACCAGCCGGAATCGAAATCGATGTTTCATGATCACCAAGCACGAAAGAATAGCCTGCCGACTTTGTTATATGAAAAGCCTCAGCACCAGCACCATCCAGCACCCAAGCGTTGTTCGCTCCATTTCTGCGTTTGACCACCTTGTTGGATGTATCCATCCAGCGGGAATATGCATATGGCGTCCCCGGCGGTTGAGTCGGGCCGCCCTGCTGGGAAACTACCGCCTGCAATGAGGCATTCACATCATTGACCAGCGACAGGCCGGAAAGCGTGCCGGTGTTTGGTATCGAAAAACTATTTGCATCTTGGCTCATATCAATATCCTTGTGCTTGCCAGTTAATGTTGCGCGCGACGCCTACGCCGCCGTTGAGAACTTGGGCTGTAAAACCATTCAATGTCTGCGATGAAATCACCAATGTGTCGCCCTGCTGGGCATTGGCAATGGTTGCCTGCAACGACGGAAGCGCCGCTCCGTTGGGGCCGCCGTTGTAGGGCGATGCGTATGCAATGCTTGTCCCCGCCGCCGCAATTGCGACGCTTTGCCCCGAGAGGGTCATGTTCGGGACATCCACCGTGAACTTGCAGGAAAGGACTTCCACGGTCACCGAAGCATCTGTCGATGCAAGCAGCAATCTGGCCTTGAAGTATTGCCCGCTATAGGCGCCCGGCGTGAAATTCTGCCAAGCGCCATAGACCCCACTCGCCGGCGCGATGGCGATCTGCGGCGTGACGCTCACTTTGGAACCGAGAAAGGATTGCAGCACATCGCCGTCCGCCAGGATGTTCGCCGCAGTCAGCACGTTGTCATATATCGACTCGGCGCCATACGTTGTATTCAGGAACACATTGCATGCCGCCACGCGGCCGATATTGACGCTGTGGGCCGCCGGGAAATCGTATTCCCCGCTTGACTGGACGCCGCCATACCAGAGCACGTCGCCCATAGTCAGGACGTTGGCGACCCCCAGGATATTGCCGGCACTGTTCAACTCCAATATGCCGCCGGATAAAACCGCTCCGCTGGAGAGATTTCCGCTCCAGCCGGTCGCCACTTCATCAAAGGTAATAGGGTTGACCGTGCTCAATGCCCCCGAGACCGCGACGCTCGTCGGCGTTTGCGAATACGCCAGGTTGACCACTGCGCGCACCCAGTACGTGCCATCGCCTTGCGATGCCGGATAGAGCAGATGTCCGGTCGTCGCGATAACGGACGAACTACCGAAAGTCGGGCCGAAGCGGATCTCGTACTGCGTGGCCAGACCAAACGGATTGCTGACCGCATTCCAGGTCAGCATTGCAATCCCGCTCTGGTACGCCACAACCAGATTCTGCACATTGTTCAGCGGGGTATTCAGCGCCGAACCATTGATGGCGTATTGATACGCCCGCACATCGGAGAGCTGCTGGGCAGATGCCCCCACCGAGTTATAACTCAGGAATTTGGCATACAGCGTCTTGCCGATCTTGTCTGCCGAGAACGCCAGGCGAAGCATTGAGCTTGTATCCAGGCGGGTAAATGTCGCTCCCGCATTGTGGCTCTGGATCGGCGTGCCATAGATCCCGCGGCGGATGTAGGTCAGGTTGTAGGCATTCCCCGATACGAGCGCCGCGCCGCCATAGGCAATCAATTCCTGATCGATCCAGGCCAGTGTCAGGTAGGCATCCGCATCGGCCTGGGTAGACCCTTGCAGCGTTGCATTGCTTTCCGACAGATCGACCGCGAGAGTGTCGACCGTATCCGGATCGCCACTTGCCGGCAACGCAGCGGTCAGGACACCCTGACGAGCGATCGAGGGGACATTCCCCAGCAGCTCGTAGGTTGCATTGTCGTAACTGATCCACACCGCACAACCGCCCCACATGGGCGAAGCCCCGGACGCGGCGATCCACACTTCCAGCTGGTTTGTCAGCAGCTCTGCCGGCGGCTCGAAAATCGCAGGCGTATTCACATTGCCGGGATGACCGTTCAGATTGGTCATCGAGGCATACGACCACGGCGTGATGTACGCCGTCGAATGCGATACGCCCGGCAATGCATCTTCTGCAGTGACCTTGAGATTGCATTCCGCATCCTCTTCGATGCTCAACAGCCTGACCGGATACGACGAAAGCCCCAGATTGGCGTCGGTCAGCGTCACATAATCGCCCGGCTCCAGCAGGCAATAATTCATCGGCAGCGTGAACTCATACTGGTTTCTGATCAGCGACATGCGCTGAAGCGCCAGCTGCCCCACAATCCTTGCGACCGCCGGATTGGCGATTTCATGCGCGGTGATCAGCGGCGCAACCCGGTCGCCCAATGCCTCGATGCTGGCCTGATCCTTGATGTCGAAGGTGGTCTGGTTGTATTGATTGGCGCGATCCAGGAACTGCACTTGCACATGGTTATATGCATCCTGCACCGCCTTGCGGGTCACCTTCACCGGGTCATCGGAGCCGCTGACGATGAAGTTTGTATCGTTCAGCGCATAGATCGGCGTTGCATTCGGCGTGTAGGTGACGCCATTGCCCGTCGCCACGGTATCGCTGAAAGGCACGACCTTGAGCAGCCCCTCGGAATAGAACGATCCGCAATTGGCCAGCGCAATCAGGCTGGAGAGCAATTCGTGCGCCGCCTTCGGCTGCGTGTAGGCCGGGGAAAACAACAGCCCGTTCGCCACGCAATAGTTGCCAAACTGCGTCAGGTCGCCTATATGCGCAGCCGGAAAGCCGCAGCCATAATGGCTATTGGTCAGAAAGTCGGTGACGATGTCCTTGGGACTGGCATCAAAGATCCCGGCGCCGTTGTTGTAGGGCATAAGCCCGGTCACGTCATAGCTGATATTGGGCAGCGCGGTATTGTTCGTCCCCAGCAGGAAATTTGCGGCGCCCACATAGGCCACGCCAGGATAGCCATAGGAGGCCTCCGGGTGGTTCGTGTTCAAATAGCTCCAGGGAGATTGCGGGTAAGTGCCGTCGAAACCACTGAACCGCGCCGGGCGCGTCAGATGTATGGTCGTCCTGTTGTAGTAGGTTTTGCCGCCCTTCGTGTACGGCGTCGAAACCACCTGGGTGCCGATCTGCGCCACGAAGGTATAGGTGATCGCGATCGTGCGCCCCACATCGTTCGGGCTGAACTGCAGCACGCCACCCGCCACCATCGAATATCCGACCGGGTTGCCGGAAAGCGTATCCACCACGCTCTGGATCGATTGCACGCTCAGGTATTGCGATACCCAGACCTGGTTTGGGCTATTCGCCGGGATCGTGCGCGTCTCGGTGATCTGATAGCTCTGGCCATCCGTCATTCCCAGGAATGCCAGCGGATCGGTGGACAGCACGCCGCTGGTCGGGTCCGGATCTATCCAGGCGCCATTGAAGTTCGTGATCGGCCCCTCGCCAATCCCGAACATGAACGACGCATAGTAGTTGTAACCCGCACCGCCGCCCTTGCCGCCGCCGCCTTTGCCGCCGGACGAGGAATTTGGCGCGTTGACGTGGTAAAAATCGCCATACCAGATGCAGTTGCCATACACCCGGGTGCGGCCGTAGATGATCGGCACCGGCAACCCGTATGCCGACGTCTGCAATCGCATCCCTGTGATCGGGGCGGCTTGCTGACCACTGCGAGCCTGGCTGATCGCATACCCAACCGCAAGGATCTCGCCGGCCGCCAGGGCAATCTCAACTCCGCTCACTCAATTCTCCATACGCTATCCAGCCTGCCGCGCACTTCCGCTTCGTGGATGCTGCTTTCGATTACGCCGATGCCCATCAGGGCATGCACAATGCGGGGCCATTCGGTGATGATTGCGCCATGCGAGGCGCAGTGACCGAAACGAAACAATGCAAAATCCCCCGGCAGCGCTTCTTCCACCGGGATCTGTTTTGCGAGCCTCTTGACCCCATTGAGATATTTTTCTTCGGTGCGATGCAGATGCCAATCCGGCCGGTAGAATTCCGGCTCGAAGTCATCGATCACGCCGCACTTCGCATAGATCGCGATGATGAGCTGCACACAATCCACGCCGGCGCCTTTTACCTTGGCCAGATGATGATATGGCGTGCGCAACCACGTCCTCGCCTCGGCGACGACTTCAGCGCGTTTTTCAGGTGTCATAGAAGCGTCTCTGGCAGAGGGATCAGCTCGAATCCCTTGAAGTTGGCCACATTGTTGAACTTGTTGGTGCAGACGCCGGATGTCTTGGCGCAGCCGGGGTAGGCATTGAACGTATCACCCACCGCCGGTGCGCCCGGCAGCGGCAGCAGCAGTTGGAACGCGCCGCCGGAATAGTTGCGCACCGTGCGGCTTACGCCGTTGTATGCCCCGCCCGTGAATGTGATCGTGCCCGCATCGAAATAAGCCTGCGAGCTGTTCATGCCGGCACACACAACCTGCGTCGCACTGCTGCCGGCCTGCGCGGTACCGGCATTGGCAAATGCCGATTTCACCAGGGCACAGTCCGCATCGAAGAGCGTATGCTGGCAGGTCGGCATATACAGGTTGCGCGGCATGTTGATATTCAACAGGAATATGTCGCTGTTGACCGTTATCTCTGCGGAAGATCGTGTCGCGTTCACATCGCCGACGATGCCGGAGAAATTCAAGTATCCGCCGACCACCGCTCCGCTCTGGAAGAACACCCGATCCAGCTGCAACCTCGCGCCATCAAGCATCCCCATGGTTGCCGCCTTGAGGAAAGGCACGCCATTGATGACCGACGAGGCCAGCGGCGCCGCCGTGATCTTGATCTGGTCCACCGTGAGGCCCATCTTGCAGCCCACCTTGTCCCGCGTGAGCACCAGGTCGCCGTGCTTGAACGTGTTGCCGTTGTACACGACATCGGCATCGAAATCGGCATAGCGCACCACCACGCCCGAACCATTGAACGCGCCACCGGATACATTGGCGCCGGCCGATAGCGTGAAGGTGTACAGATCCGCAAAAACAAGCTGCGAATTCGAGCCCAGATAGGCGATGAGTGCCGAGGAAGCGGATTTCATACTTTGTTCATCACCGACCCAAGGAAATTGAGCTTCTTCAACTCCCAGAGGTTATTCATCACGTTGGTGAAGTCGGCGTTATCCTCGGCAAAGCGCACCCGGTAGTAATAATTCCCCGTCCAGGTCAGCACCGCGCCATTCGCCGGAGCGGCGGTGAATGTCACAAGGCCCGTGCTGTTGATGTTGTAATCGGTTCCGGCCGTCTTGAGCGTGCCATTGACGTAGATGGCCGGCGTACCGTTGATGTTCTGCACCGGCTCGGCAAAGCCGCCATACGGACGCGACAGCTGGAATGCAACCGTAGCCCCATCGCCGGTACCGAACTGCTGCGCGGTCACGCTGCTATCAGATGAATCCGTATACAGAAAATTGTCGAACGATCCCTGCCTGGCCAGATAGAAACCCATCAACGTTTGCAGTTCGCTGTATCCGCCAGCGGAGCGCAGGAATTCATACGGCAACTCGAATTCCCAGATCGGATAGAGCTGCTGCGCGACGCGAGTTTCCCAGCCGCCGACGCTGCGCTGGATGCGAGTTTTCCATGTCGGCCGCTTGTGAATGTTCCAGGCCAACCCCGGCAGGATTGGGAAGACATTATTTGACATGCTCTACCTGAACGAGAATTGACGCCCGTAGCCCTTGAGAGCACGCGCGATATGGCTGACATTCTTCTGGATCTCGGCCGGCGTAAGCTGGCCGCTGTAATCGTGGTAATTGATGACCGGGCCGCCACCGCCGCCATCTCCGGCCAAACTATCCCTTAATGGCTGCGCAATATGCGCAGGCAAAACCATTTCCTTTTCATGCAACTGAGTCAACGGATTGATACCAGCCGGAATGTCATAACCACCGGCTGCGGATGCCACGGTCGACTTGGCCCCAAGCACCATGGACATGACTGATGCAAATGATGTAGCCGCCATCGCGGGCCCGACGATCGGAATATCGGATTGAGATTTTGCGGCCCCCGATGCGGCAGATGCCGCATTGGCCGATATCTCGGTGTTGGCCTCAGCCACCTTCGTCATCCTGTTTTGAGCAGACGCCGCCTTGGTTGCGGCTGATTGCGCCAATTCTGCGGCAATCCAGGCCGTCGTTTTTTTAACGGTCATATTGATGAATTCCGCCAATATACTCTGGCCGAGGTTCGCAATTGCCTGCTTGGCGGTTGTCGTACCCATGATCATGCCCTGTACCGAGCGATCAACGGCGTTGGATATTGGCGACAACATCTGCTCATAACGCCTGGTTTCCTCATCAAGCGCCTTCTTCTGTTCTTCCGCGCGCTTATCTGATGCCTTTTTCTTCTCCAGCTCGATCTGGTCGTTGATCTTAATGATTTCCAGAGCATGCTTGGATTCGAGCTGCTGCAACTCATCAAGCATTTTTTGGCGATCAACAGGTTCTTTCGCATGCAATGCAATGCGATCCTGGAGAGCCTGTGACTCAATCTCGAATTTGCGATCCTCCATAGCCTGCTGGGCCTGAAGTTGTTGCTCAGAACTGATCTGCCCCATTGCTGCAGCCTGCTTGTATTTTTCTGCAGCAGCGCCCAGCTCCAGCTCGTTCATAGCCTTGATCTGATTGATATGCTCGTCAGCAAGCTGCATTCTCTCCTTGTTTGATTTATCCTTTGATGCCTTTCCATATAGATTCAAATCGCCCTTTTTTTTCTCTTCTACCGGCGGCTTGTCTGCAGCCCGAGGATGATCAAGCGATTCCATAAACTTTTTGTTGCGCTCATCCAATTCATCGATATCGCTCTTCCATTGTTCGAAGATGTTTTTTGCATTACTCGGATTCGCAACAATCGCGATAACTGCTGCGATGGTTTTCCCAAATGCAATCACAGTGGAAACTGCTGTCGAGACCACTTTTGTCAACAAGATGATACCGTCGGCAATGGCCTCGATCATTTGTCTGAACGGGCCACCAGTAGCAATGTCTTCATTCATGGCGCCAACTATGGCGGAAAACGCCGGAATCATCTTGATAGAGATGAGATTGGTCATCGCCTCCATTCCGCCATGTAGCTGCTTCATCTGATCATCCAGATGAGCGCCGGCCTCAATATCTTCTTTGCTCAGCACCAGGCCCATCTGTCGAGCCTCCGCCGACAGCTTACTGATCTCCTCCGATCCCTTATTAAGGAATGGGATCATGTCTGCACCTGAACGGCCAAGCAGCTGCATCGCGACCGCAGATTTATTCGCGCCATCCTCTGAATCGTGGAACTTGTCGGAAATTTTTGCAAGCGCCTCATCCAGTGTCATGTGGGACAACTGCTCGGTCGATATTCCCACTGACTTAAAGGCGTTGGCCGCTTCTGCGCTGCCCTGTTGGGCCTCAGCCATCTTTCTCGAAAGCAGCCCCATCGATTGCTGCAACGCATCAAAAGGGATGTCCGCCGTTTGGGCTGCATAGCGTAACTCCTGCATTCGATCAGTGGACAAGCCAGTTTTTTGCGCTGCCCTATCAATAGAATCGGCATACTCCGAGGCTTTCTTAGCCATCTCAACGAACGCCTCACCAGCGGCTCCAACCATGAGCGCTTCCTTGAATACACGAAAGCCGCCCATCACTTTTTCTATCTTCTTATTAAATCCCTCCATTGATTCCTGCATCTTCTCAGCGCCTTCGCGCACGGCAGATGCGGCCTCAGCCATTGCCGCTCTGACGCCTTCACTTTCCGCCGATATATGCAGTTCCGCATCGCTACCCGACATCGCCACTCCTATTCCGGCAAGCCTAAATCTTTCAGCACCGAATTGAATTCCTCCGCCTTCACGGTATTCACTGGCACGAATTCACTCGCAGCTTGAATATCGGAAGAGGATTTTTTAGAAAAACCAAGATATGCAGCAACCATTACACGAAGCGGCGGATGTTCTTTCCAGTGGTTGGTCATGGCGGAAAGCCGAGGAATATCCATATGCTCGCGAACGTATTCCCACGTCCAACCGGTCGCGTCGATCAGGTGGACGTAGACCCCGTTCCAGTCGAACTTTCCGCCATCGCTTTTCCCGCCGCGTCATCACCTTTCTGGCGCAACATCGAAACATTCATAACGGCACTCATTACCTCGCCCATGTTTTCGAAACCCACGTTCTCGCGAACAAAATCTCGCTCGATATCCGGGTAATTGCGCTTCAAAGCACGCCAGGTGCAATCGATCACAAGCTTGCACGATTCAGGATCTGCTCCACCCTTAAACGACAACAGGCGATCATGCATGTCTTCAATCGCCCCGAGGGAGAGCGGTGGCACTGTATATACGGTGCCACCAAGATTAATATCCATCCCCTTAATCATTCGCCTACTCCTGAACGTAGATATCGCAGACCTGACCGGATGCATTGGCCTGGCCGGAGAAATCGATTTCCTGAGCGCTGTAGTCATCGAGCTTCGTACCCAGCAACGCCAGCTTGCTGGAGATGGTGCTGTACAAAACCACCAGCGCATTTTTTCCTTGGTAGGTCGTCTTCATGTACGACTTGAAGGTCGGCGCATAGCCCATTGGCAGATTGGTCACAGCAATTTTCTTGGCACTGGCATTGGTCGCGGTATAGGCGTAGTTGATAAAAACCTGCTTGCCGGTGTCAGCAGCCGCAAATGTATAGACGCCGCCTGCGCCGACACTGTATTGCCCGGTCGCAGGCGCGCTCGCGACTGCTGTCATGGCTACGCCATTGGAATCGATCACCCCCAAGTCGTTGGCCCAAACACCGGAGCCAGGAGGAGCAACCGTGATCTGAAAAGGCGTTGCCGGGATCGATGCACCCGTGGTATCGGAATAGGCCGCCATCAATGTGCCAGCTGCCAAGCCGTTTCCGAAGAACAAGCCCGAAAGCGTATTGCCATTGATCTGCAATCCCTTGAACTTGCCGGAAAGCTTGGTTTTACCGCGCGCAACGGCAACCGCAAAGGAATACTGGCCATAGGCTTCTTTGATATCAGCCGAGAAGTCTAAGCTCATTTCCTGCATGGTGCCAACCTTGACCGGAGTCGGATTTGCGATTGCATTGCCGGATGCATCATAGAGCGGGACGCCGTAGAAATCGCCCGCACCGAACACGAATTGTGTCATTGCCGTTCTCCTTAATGTTCGTCAGTAGAAGACGGCGCCTGCGCAGACGTCTGCACAGGAATAAACCCGTGCGGCGTGAGCAATGCGCCGTAATTGCCTTCGTCGGGCACATCGATGAATCCATCGCTGCCGACATTGAATTGCTGGCCGCCCACATTGATGCCGGTCGCGCCTGCAGGGGCTTTGTACTTTGCCATGCTGTTCTCCTTATGCCGCCTTCGTGAGATCGGCGGATTGCGTTAAATAAATCAGGTGATACTTCATCGTGACCATTAGGGCCGCCTGGTCAGCCTCGGAAAACTCCCACAGCGTTTCCTGTTCGACGACACCACCGTCCGCCCCGCCCAGCGCAGATGTATTGACCACGACGCCATGCACGCCCGCGACGATGGGATCGGCAATCTGATCCGGAACATCACCCCGCACGTGAATCTCGATGTCGAGTTCCAACGCGCGGCGCGCGATACCGGCGCCAGCTTTGACGACCGTCTCTGAAGCAGGCTTGACAACGATGGCCGGGAGATCTCCGCGCTGGAATGCAACCACGCGCGAACGGAACGCAGGCACTCCGACCGACGACGCAGTCAAGGCCGCCATCAGCGCCTCTATTTTCAGTTCGCGTTGCGTACTCATGCCATCAGGGTCGCATGCATGATCTGACCGTCATCCAGGTGGGTAACCTCGCGCACGCTATAAGTGCTGCCGTTGACGGTAATGCTGTCGCCACGTTTCAGCCCGACCAGATCACCGGTGTGATAAGTGATGGCGTAGTCGGAGCTGATCTGCATGTCGTGCATCAGCGACCTGTCTGGCAAGTCGAACAACACCGTCGCCGAGGCAGCACCATAGGTTGCCGTGACGCCGAAATCGGCGAACAGCACTGCGAGATCTTCCTGGATCACAGGTTAAGCCTGCGGAGCGGCCGAAGCAGGTGCGATAGCCATCTGCAAGGTGCTCAATGCCTGGGCGAGCGCCTGAGCCTGACCGATTGCCGTAGCCTGCTGCTTGGCTGCATGAGCATCAATCTCCGCCTTGAAGGCGGCTGCACGGTCTTTTTCATCGGCATATTCGAGCTGATGTGTTGCCGTACCTTCCGCTTGCTCCAGCTCGACGATATCCCCTTCGGAATAGATTTTTTCACGCCCATCTTCCTGCACCAGACGGAAGTGGAATCCTTCGCGCACTACAAAACGTTTCTTAGCCATGTTGATTCTCCTGATTGATTATTGGAAAGGCGCGCCGCCGATTGGGCGCGCCATTTACTCACTGCCTCGATTAAGCTGTCAGTGCGTCGGACATCACCGCGAAGCTGGGCGCATGACGCACGGCGATATCTACCGACTGCATCGCACGCAGCAGCACGCCGCCCTGCTTGAACAGGGTTGCGTCATACGGGTTGGGGACGATCTCCAGCACGCCCCATTCGCCGATCAGCAACTCGGCCCAGTTGCCGAAGTAGACTTCGGAACAGATACCGGCGCTGGTACCCTTGGTCAGATTGCTCCGCGCCTGGTTGGTGCGGGCCATCGGGTAGCCGTTGATCTCCCCCGGCGTGCCGGAGCGCTGACCCAGCGGAGAGTTCGTCCAGAGGTATTGGCCAGTTGTCGATTTCAAGCCCTTGAGCCAACCGACCGCCTTGGCGTTGGTCAGATAGGCCAGGTTCTCTTCGTCCACGTTGGCTGCGGTCAGTTGCGTTTCGAGCTGGATCAGGTGATCGATGGTCAGTTGCGCACCATTGGTGCCGCCGACCACAGAACCGATGCCGGAGACGTTGGAGATACCCGTCGGCGCGCCGCCGGTACCGGCACCGTAAAGCGCTGCCGCATCGATTCCGAGCGCCATGGTGGCCACCAGATCGGCGCGGGCAATCATCTCCACATCGGGAGTGCCCTGCATCAGCATCTGGCGGGTGACCGCACCAAAGGTGCCGATGGTCTTGTACGACAGGCTCACCATGTCGAAAGTGGCTTCCGACTCGGTCAGGTTGCCGCCTTCAGTTACCCAGTAGGTGCTGGACTGCCCAGTCTGGCGCGGAATGTTGACGTTACCCACCAGACCGCTCAACACAGTTGCGCCCAGTTGCAGCACGCGCGCCTTGTTGCGCAGCACTTCGATGAACGAGCCAGCCAGCAGATTGGTCGCTACCAATGTACCGCCCGTGGTGCCGGCGCCCGCTGTGCCTACGGCATATTGAGCGCGCTGCGCGAACGGAATGTTGGTGGGCATGAAGAAGCCATCGGTGCTCTTCCCCATGCGTTTTCCGATGTCATTGGAAACCTCCAGCTCGAAGCCAGCATTCTTCCAGTCCTTGTTCGTGACTGCGTTGATCGCTCGCAGCATGGAATAGCGTGCTTTTTCCTTTTCTTCCATGTCCGGGGCATAGCCATCGCCCAGGCTAGCGACGGGCTCGGGCTTGCTCTTCAACTTCTGGTCGAGCACCGCGCCGCGCGCCTCTTCGATCGATGCGCCACGCTGGATCAGGCCTTTGCGCAGCTCATCCGGCATGCCATGAGCGCGGCACATGGCATCGATCTCCTGAATGCGGATGCGCTCGCCTTCAGCACCTGCAGCGCGGAACTTGTTTTCATCAATGACCGCGGCTGCACCGGCTCCGCCGGTGACGCCGTCAGTCGCCTGATCTTGCTTGGTATGACGGTTCTTAAACATGGATTTCTCCTGATTGTCGGCAGATGCCGGTTGGTGATTGCGGGTCACAATTTCAACCCGCGCTTCTTCTTCGCCGTGAGCGCGTCCGACACCGACCGTTGGGTCGGCCGGAATCGTCACCAGCGAGATTTCGTAGGGCTCCCAGTCGGTCGCCGTGTAGGTTTCTTCTTCCACGTCCTCTTCAAACTTGAAGACGCGGTACATGAATGAGGCATTGACCAACACCCCATCCACAGCTTGCTGCATAGCCCAGTCTCCCCTGTCATCGCGGCCAAAGCGCACCGTCGCATAACCGCGAGCATCAGGGCCGATCTCGATGTTCTCAACAACGCCCAGCAGATCATCTCGGTCGTGATTGAACAAAAGCGGCATGCTCTGCTGCCTCTGTCCGCTACGCATGGCGCCGGCGGCATGGCTCAGTACCTCGGTGCCGTACCACATATCTACGGGCTCTTCGCTGCTGAACGGGAAGCGCAATGTGCGCGCTTCCGCATCGACTTCGCCCGCTCCATCGGCTCGCAAATTAAGGGCGCGCGTCTGCGGCCCGAGTTTTTCGGGACGTTGCTTGATGGTCATGGGAATTACTCCTTGATTGAGTCGTTGTCGCTGTCGTCACCGGAACCGGTGTCGCTGTCTTCGTCGCCGTCCGGATCGCTCGGCGTGGCAATGTCATCGCCCCCCGCTTGCGATTCGGGCACGGTTGTTTCTGCTGGTGCCGCGTTGGGTTGCGCGACACCTTTCTCGTTGACTTGCGCCGGGTCGGTGTCGAACACCAGGTCCAGATCCGCCATCATGTCGAGCTCTTGCCTGCGGGCCTTGAACACGTCTTCTGCATCCATGCCACCGGCGGTATCGGCAATGACATCGCTTACCGTCAGGAATCCGCAGCGCACAGCCGTGCGATAGGCCTGCACTTCCTTGGTCGGATCGATCCAACTCCAGCCACGCGGCTTGAAACGCACACGCTGGTATTTGGCTGGATTGGAGTAGTAATCCGGGATATTGACTTCTCCGGAAAGTACGGCAGCATCCAGCCATTCGTTGTGGATTTCGGTACGCAGATTGCGGATCAGCCAACCTTGCAGGATGCGCCACAGCGCACGGTCATCCAGCAATGAAAGGCGCGAGCTGCTGTAATTGCTTTGCGAATAATCGCGCGAGAGGGATTCATAGCTCACTCCGATGCCGGCGCCCATTTCACGCAGCATGTAGCGCATGAATGGCTCCAGTGCTGCATTCGGACGTGTGGGGTTAAAGCCCACAAAATCCTCACCAGGAAGCAACTGCCTGAAGGTACCAGGCTCGGAATCGATGACCCGTTCCTTGTATAGCACGTCGTCACCCGCTTGGGGTTCAGGTGCCTTGATGAAGCCGACGATATTGGCCGATGCCCGAGCTGCAACAATTTCTGCCTCGCCGTATCCCGCCATGTCGTGGATGCGCTTGAGCACGGCATGGAACCATGGCACGCCGCGCGTCTGCGGCCAGCGCTCGACGATGTAGAGGTGAATGATCTCGTCCGCCGGCACTCGAATGAAGCGGCTGGGCTGGAAACTGGTGAACTGGTAATCACCAGGATGCGTCGGATACAACCAATATGCTACTGGCCTGCCCCAGGTATCGATCTCGACGCCCATCCGGATGGCGTTCCCATTCGGCGCACGAGCCGTCTGCCACTGATCCATGAGACGGTCCGCCTCGATTACTTCCAGCGCGAACGGAATCCTGCCGCCGCCGAATGGCTGCTTCACCTTGCGGATCAGCACTTCACCCGCTTCCACCAGCTGGGCCGCAACGATGCGTTCGATATCGGCAAAGCCCATCAAGCCTGCCGTATGGCATATTTTCTTGTTAGACCAGCGTTGCCAGGCATCTTCGATTTGATTATTGATGGCATCTATCAGCTTGCCGCGCGCATTGGTGACCAGAGCCTGCATGCCGATGCCAGTACCGACCACGTTGTTTTGCACGATCCGGATCACGTTCTTTGCGTGCGCGTTGTCTCGAACCATCTGCCGCGAGCGAGCGCGCAGCAGTCGCAGGCTGGTCAGGATCTCGGAATCGGCCGAGGTCGCCAGGGCAGACCAGTCGCCAGTGAGCCGGTTCACATTAGCGCTGGCGTACATGCGAGCGCTTTCATTCGACTTGGCAACGCGAGCTGCGCGTTCGCGCTCTGCTTGCCGGCCAGCATTCCAGGCGCTGAGGATTACGGAACCAGGCTGCCGCACACGTTCCACGTTGTACCAGGGTTTCATTTATTGGAACCTGACCAGAAGTTTGGAGGGATCGCCGAGACCGTCCGAAATGGAGCGCTGTTTGCGCTCATTGCTCACGCGCAGGCGCCAGTAGGAGATGATCGTCAGGATCTGTGCACTGTCCTCGAATTCCATCGAACGACTTCCGATGGTGTATTTTTTTACTCGACCGCTGCTCGACCGCCATGTGGCTAAAGCATTTTCGGCTTGCGAAAGCGCGATTTCTGCGACCGAGCGGCCGTCATAATTGGCTGTAACAGTTGAAATATCTGCTGCAACGGTGATCTCACCGCGCGCAATCGTGATGCGCTGGTTGGTTGCAGTCAGGATCGCAGCCCAGAACCAGACTCCCGCAGCCAGCGTCGCACTTACGGCCGTACTCAAGGAAGTCTGCCATCCAGTCCCATTCTGAGTTGAGCTCAGCGTCACCGCAGCCGCCGGCCCCCTCAATTCGTAGCGCAAAGCGTAGGTGCCAGACTCATAAACATTACCCGCAGCATCGGTGAAAGGATCATCGGTCCAGCTTGAGCTATCGCCTTGTATCAAATTGGCTGGTATGGCCATCACCACCTCGTCGATGAAAATCCGCCGTTTTTCGGGGAATTAAAAAGCCCGCTCTTGGCGGGCTTGGTTGTAGACGTCTGCACTGCAATATTTTTCGGTTCCACTGCCTGATCGGGAGCAGGATCAGAAAAAATATCCGGCTGCCGAATGCGTTGCTCTTCCGCAACCCAGCGATCTTCCTTCCACAGGTTGATCTTCATGCTGCGTGCGGCATGCAGCGCGTATACGTCGCAGTCGAGCGCCTCGTTGCGGACGCCGGCTTTTTTCTGCCACACCTTGCGGTTGCGGATTGTGCGATGCGGCGCCTTTACTTCGCTGGTCATCTGCTCGTACCAGTCGGGCCGCACCGAGTCGTACCAGTGCATGCGCCCTGGTCCGCCGCCTGTCAGCTTCAATCGGCCAGCACCGGCATCGTGCCCCAGGATCAGATCCTTGGCACGCTGGGTGCCTACAATGAACGGCCGCAATCCGTATTTGTGCGCCTTTTGGTGCCGATTGGTATCGACTGCAACCTTGGGCGGCGTGAAGATCTCGCGCCCGTCGTCGTTCGACGATCCTTTCACAGCCATGAACCCGCGATTCATGCGGCGGCGCACAAATGAATACACTGCATCCGCAGTCTGACCGTCCGAACTGTCGACGGATACGGCGCGGATGCGCAGCTGCGCTCCGCTTTCATGCGGGATCGCCCGAGACAGCAACGCATCCAGCTCGACCCACGCACCCTGCTCAGCCACCATGGTCTGGCCGTGGAGTTCTCCCCAATACAGCAGCCAACTTTCTTCGCCGCGCCCCCATGCCTTGATGATGACGGCGATTCGGTCATGCTGCACATCAACGCCAGCCGTCACTACGATGCCACCCCATGGGATGCTCAGTTCCGCATAGTTCTCTGCGCGTGCGCGCAATGCCTCAATGTCCGGAAGATCGGTCTGGTAGGCATAGGATAAACCTTGCGTGTTGTTCACGAAGGCGCGCATTTTGGTATCGTCGCCCTGCTCCAGCGCATGCTTGGCTACCAGGTATTTCTCAACCAGCTTTGCAAGCAGCGATCCTGGAAACGGACTGTACAGCTCATTGATATAAAACCCAGCCGTCCCGTAGAAAGCAGTCGTAGCACGCCACTGACCTTTGCGCACGTTGCGGTTTTTTTCGGCGTCGTTCCAAATGCCGCCGCAGTGCGGGCAGGCGTAGCTCGCTGTCTCGGGCCTGCTTTTGCCGAACACTTCGTGCGAAGTCTCGTCATTTTCCAGCCATTTTACGTTGGCCCAGTCCAGCACATGCGTTTCGCCGCAGTGGTGGCATGGCACGAAGAACTTGCGTTGGTCGGAAAGTTTGTATGCCTGCTCGATCCGGCTGATACCTTCGATGGTTGGCGTTCCGCCGAACACCACCTTGCGCCGCACGTAAGTCTTGGTGCGTTCTTCCAGCAACGTGATGGTGTCGCCTTGTTCGCGCACGTTTTCGTTGCAATCGTCCGGCTCTTCCACGCAGACGACCGGTGCAGGCGTCGATTTCACAGAACTGGGTGAGTTCGATCCCACAAACTTCAGGAATCCACCCGGGAAACTCTTGAATTCCGTCCGATTTGCCCGATCGCGGCGCAAATGCACCGGCACTTTCAACGCCAAACGCGGCGTTGCTTCAACCATCGGAACGAACTTTTCGTCGTTGTATTCCTTGGCCGCCTGATCCTTCGCGAACATCACGATGATGGGACACGGATCAATATCGATCCGCTTGCCCAGATAATTGTTCAGCACGCCGTCCGTCCACGCTATCTGGGCGGATTTCATCGCCACTACCTTGAACACGGCTGGGTCATCCAGCGCTTCGTGGATACCTTCTACCCAGGGCGTGATGTCAGGGTTGTACCGTCCCGGTCTAGCCGAGGCCTTCGCGCTGATTCCCCGGTAACGGCGCGCCCATTCCGTCGTCGTCAGCTGCTCGGGCGGCAGCATGATGTTCGCCAAACGAATGATCAATGCCTTCACCGCCTGGCTGGTATCTGCCCAGCTGGGAGAGTGCGGAATAGGTATGCTCATTGAGTAGACTCACATCGATGTCGATGCCATAGAGAGCATCGAGTTCGGATTTCAGTTTGTCATCGCGCGAAAGCAGTTCGATGCGGAAGGCGCCAACCATGTTCATCAGCTCCGGCTCCAGTTGCGCGACGTTCACCAGCACCCCTTTCTTTTCAGCGACATTCAGGAGTTTCAGTTCCCGGTCTACGCGCTCGGTCATCACCCGTTCGCGGATCAGGTCGAATCCGTCCTCCGATTTATGGCCTGCAGCCTGTCCTCGCAGGTGGCGAATGTATGCAACCCTTACTTCGTCCAGGCTTGCAGTCTTCCAGGAAAATCCCAGCTTCTCCATCAACTCAGCCACTGCCTGCTGGCTCATGTCGAGATGATCTGCGATCTGTTTCTGAGTTGGCATCCTTACCCTTACCTGCTAACACCCTTGGAATACAACCCCCTAGCCAATTCCAAGACTAGGCGAAATTCGCGTCGTTTCGCGCCGCGGCAATTTGTCGCAGGAAGTACCTTGGATTTTGAAAGGGGGCACCACCACAGAACTACAACAGCCCGATCACTTGGGCATGTAGAGCTTCAATGCTCGCTGCATCTCGACGGGGAACTCGGCACGGACGCGCTGAATGACAGCCTCATTGATCTTGCGAGTGTTGAACATCTGTGGAATATCTAATGTTTCTACCGGCTTTATCTGCCGGCCATCACCTGTTCGAATGAACACGGTGCGGCCCTTGTTACCGATAAATGCACCCTTTATCAGCCTGCGACCACCATTTCGCTTGATCTTGACTGATACGCCACCACCCTCGCGTACCGTGATGGTTCTCCACTTGCCATCGGGGAAATGCACATTGATTCTCTTTGGCGCTCCTGTCCCTTGCACGGCCTTGGCGTCGAACAAAATTACGTTTCGGCTTCTATGACCCTTGTGTACAGCGAAGGCGTGGAGGGTTCCAGTCATTTTGCCGCTTTTCCAGCTGGCCTTTGAAACATTCAGCTGAGGACGTACATCACTTGCCTTTACGGCATATTCGCGCGTGATCTGCCGAACCATTTCCGTTTTTGCCTTGGCAACGGTTTTATTGATTGCAGCAGCGGCAGCCTTTTCCTGGACTATTTCAGGAACTTTGCCCAATTTGGCAATTGCCCTGTTGATATCCACATGCATGCGCAGTTTTATCATGGCAATAAAAAACCAGCCGCGCTTACGCGCTGACTGGCTGTTTCCTCTCGACGCAACTTTGCCGATTAGCAGAATGGAGCGGATTTTGGCTACCCATAACCGAAATGTCAAGCGCGATTTTTCGATGCGCCTGCATTAGGAATGACGTCATTGCCTGCCGCGACATACCGAGAGCTTCAGCCAAAGCACGATCGGACTTCCCTTGGCCAAACTGGTAAACCTCGATCACGGTCAACTGCAACACTTTTGGAAGCTTTTTTATCGATGCGTTAACCAGCTCAAGATCATCATCGAGGACGCCTTTTGGCACTGCCGAGTCGTAACCGTCGCCACCGCCTGGACCACCACCAAGCACACAGGATGACGCAAAGCCAAGCGCACCACTTTCGCATCGGATTGCCCAGCGCCCCCAACGAGACAACAACACATCAACCCAAGCCAGTTCAATTTTCATCGCACACCCCTTTCCATCACCTGTTTCGTCAAAGCCTGAATTCTGGCCGCTTTGTGTTTGCGGTCGCGTTGCTTGCGCTTTTTTTCTTCCCGGATCATGTCGACGCATTCCGCCGGATCGCGGTAATAAGCGGCGGGTAGTGCATGGCTAAATTCGCTGCTGGTCGTATTGCGCACATCGATCCGGCATGTTTCTGCCATTCTTCCAATCGGTCTCATTGCCAAATTCAATCTCCCTTACTGCGCACTTGAACACCAGGAAATGGTTCCTGCGGACATGCATGCTTTGACCACGCTTGTTTCTGCACGAGTAGCACGGCTTGCTCGGTTTAGCGATCTGCTTCATGCGTTCGGCCTTTCCCGATCATTGCCTTGCTCAGATTCAAGAATTCAGCGGCCTTTTTCTGCTGCTCACGCCAATCTGCATCAATCACCCGATTTCGAAAAACACCATCCGATTCGCCTTCTGCCTGCTCGATTCCAAGCTCCATGCCGCGTTTCAGAACTCCGTCCGTGGAATCCCGCCAATCTATCCCTGTAGACGGTTTTGGCGGGCCATGCGCATTGCGGGGCATCGTATTTCCACCGAGCTTTGCGTACCACGAAGCCTTGAAAGAACTCCACCGCCGGGCAATGCAAACCTCAACCACCTGGGACATCGAGAGACCAGCCAGCCGCGATTCAGCCAACACCTCGGCAATCGACATTCGCTCGGTCACCTCGTTGCGGATTTCAATCCATTGCGCGGCGAGTTCTTCCGGCACGTCGAGTTCCGCCAGCTCGTCCTTCTCGCGCGTACTCTCCGAATTCAGGTTGTTTTTAGTAATGGTTGTATTTAGTGATGGTTCTGGTCCGGCAGAATCTGCCGCTGGGTTTGGAAGAATCTGCCGCTGGGTTTGGAAGATTTTGCCGTCGGCAGATTCTGCCGTCGGCAGATTCTGCCGCTGGGTTTCCGACTCTTTTTTCGCCGGTTTTGCACCGATGTTCAACTTGAACAAATCAGTCGTATATGACCCATTCGATCTCACTCTTGGAACGCGCGCCACCAACTCGCACTCCTCCAGCCTGGTCAAATTGTCACGGATGGCACGCTCGCTCATGCACGTCTTCTCTGCCAGCGTCTTTTGGCTCGGAAATGCCTGACCATCGTCATCAGCGTAATTCGCCAGGGTTAAAAGAACGAGCTTCTGCCCTGCGCTATCAAGCTGCACATTGAAAGCCCAATTCAGCGCATCGATGCTCACGCACGCACCTCCCGAGCAGCATTCAACTTGCTCGTATGGCGAACATCGCGCGACTCAAATTGCGGGACGAATCGACCAGTCTTGACAGCACCTGTCCACACCTCGCCTTCCTTGGCCAGCGCGCCGCGCGACTGCTGCCGATATGCCTGGAACTCCATATCGTCCGGCAGATGATCCATGTACACCATGTTCACCACGATGCCGTTGCGGATCGCGGCCCATACGCGCCCATCCGGAAATGGATACGGCAGCGGATAGGTTTTGAGCGAATCACTCATGCTCTCGCCCTCAAATCTTGACGATCAAACTCTCGATTCTGGCCAGCAGCTCCATCTCGTGAGCCTGCTGCTGGCGAAGGTCTTTTCGCAGCTTCTCGAACTCCGCCTGGGTGACCTTGCCATCCTTCAGCGCCTCGCGGAAATCGGTTGCAAACTTACCCTCATCGGAAACCATCTCGGTATAGGCATCCAGCAAAGCCATATCTGAAACGCCGGTGAATTCCGGGATCGGAATGAATATCCCATCCGACTGATTCGCCACCTCCTCGGCGTAGAACGTCGTATTGGAAAGCTTCTGCATCATCAGCGCCGTGTCGGCTGACATCGACTGACCGCGACGCTCATAGATACGGTTTTCCAGCGCCATGCGCGTATAGCCAAGCGCCGCTGCCATCGCATCCCAACCGCCAGGAAACGCCTTGATCATTGCCAGATATGCTTTTCTCATCTTCACTACTCCCTGCGTATTTATGTGGTTTTCAAATAGCGACAAGCGCCCCAAACTGCAAACATGCAAAAACTATCTACAACCTATTGCGCAAAAAGAAGGGCATTCACTCCCGTGATAAAGTTGAGTTCTCACACAACAACCATTCTCGAAAGGAATGCCCATGAACGAAACCATCACCGTGGATCTTTTTTTCCACGACGAGCAAGCGATCCGCATTGCAGGCGTCGCAATACCCAATCCGGCACAAGTGCAAGTAATGCGCTGCGCAGTCCCATCCACAGGCGATGCATTGCGGTTTTCAGGCGCGAATTACCAGACCGGCGAACTAGCAATTTTTCAAGTAGTCTCTCGCGCTCACCTGCTCGGCGGCGAGAACACACAACGCATCCAGCTGAACTTAGCTCTTCGAATATTGCATCAGCCATAGCAGACGGCAGCACCATCTCGTCATTCCTCAAATCGCATGCCATCAAAGGATTCATTCCCGCCTCACTCATCTCGCATTACCTCCGAAAAAAATGCCGCTACGCGGGGAAACACGTAGCGGCACAAAGCCGCATTTACAGCGGCACCCGCTCAGGGAGGAGAAACGGGATTCTTTTGAGGCCAGCATTAAGCGGCCTCCTGAATCTCATCAAGGTTGATCGGAGGCGGGTATATGTCCGAGCGAAGTACATGGCGAGCTATGCCAGTTATCTTCTCAACCTCCAATACCCTTGCGACCGGCACACGTGTCCACTGCGATACCGCCCCTTTACTTATCTTCAACTTAAGAGCCAAAGCAGAAACACCTCCAGCACCTTCAATGACCTTTTCGATTGGGATTTCCATGAGTGATAGTTTAATCACACTAAACCCGCATAGTCAAGCACGGCTAAACCATGCGCGCAGCTTCTGCATGTATATTCAAAATATGAGTACCGGGAAAAGACTAAGAGAATTAAGGGAGCGCAATAAACTCAACCAAGAAACAGTTGGGGAATATTGCGGCGTTTCAAAAGGGATGGTTTCTCAATGGGAAAACGATATTGTTTTGCCTCCGATTGAGAGAATGATGGAATTGAGAAAAAAAATTTATTTCAAGCTGGACTGGCTTTATTGCGAGGATGGAGAGTTTAGGCCCGACATAGAAGCGCTGCTGAAAGTTGCGCAGCCGCTACCTGTCTATGCGGTCACTAAGCTAACCAAGGAGGGCCTTTCGTATGCTGAACTCATCAAATCAGCGCATGAAGACAACAACGGCACGCAATAATGTAATTCAAATTCAAATCCAGATGAAATTATTTTAAGATTAAGAATGTTTAAATTCTTGCTCATTTTCATACTGGCAATATCATCTGCCCCCACCTACGCCAAACCATCCATATACCAAGATGCGGGCGCCAGTTCTGACAGTATTCGCTATTTCACACTTCAGCAAAAAGCCAGTATTGATGGGGGTTCATTCTGGCTTGAAACTTACATCTGGTTTGATTTCAATGCATTCAAACCCATAGATACTCCAGAGACGCCATATTTAATCACCGTTAATACACAAACATCAGATTGGATTTTTATCCAACAAGGTCAGAGCCTTGTATTAATCCTGGACGACAAGGAAGAGCTCAAACTATTCACCGGGGGAAGCGAAAGATCCAGCAGAATATCCTCCATTGGCAACCTTCGAGAGAGTGCGAATTATTGGATTTCATTTAGTCAACTAATTCGCATTGGCAAAGCCAAAAGTATTAGATTTAAGCTCATCGGCGACAACCAAATGATTACAGGAAGCTGGGATGGAGCACTACTTGAAAATGCCATTTATTTCGCCACCAATGCGCCAACGTTGATTGGCGACCTCACAAATACGCCAATCAAACTAGGGGTAAAATACACCCTCGTCACAAAAGAGATCGCACAGGTATTAAAAATGCCATCAACTCAAGGTGTTTTTATTACCAGTATTGATCAAGGATCGTATGCGGAAAAATTCGGCCTTCAGCCCGGCGATGTCATCTTGCAATTTTCCGCCAACGATATTACCCAGATCGAAGATTTACCATATCAGCTACAACATGCCCAATATGGAACCCAGATCCCAATTCTTATTTGGCGGAATGGGAAAACATCTTTGATCCTGGCCAAATTTTAAAAATACCGTCCCGCAGCAATAGACGCCTCCCCAACTAGCTCGTTCTGCTTGACGGCTCATAATTCGCCCACAACACCACCCTGCGCAAGTAAGAACAGCTCCATATCAGCTGTTTTTTGCATTATGTTTAGCCCCGCTTGACTTCCTCAGTTTAGCCGCACTATACTTCTTGCCATCCCCACCCAAACGGAGACGGCGATGGCAACCTCAAGAATCACTCGCAAGCTAGAAAAGCTCGAACTGGAGCACCTGCGACAGCTCGTCTCCGATCTGCACGATCAGCTCGAATCCGCCCACGACAGCGCTGAATTCTGGCGCAACTACGCCATGCAACTGCAGGACATGCAGGCCGATGCCGACTTTGCAACGCATCGCGCCATCGGCATTACCAAGACCGGCGAGACGATGGTGGTGGCGCTGTCATGAACATTGCCGAAGAGATCAAGACCGTTACGGCTGAAGAGCTGAGCGCGGCCTTTGTCGAATCGCGCCTCAAATTTACCAAGGGATACGGGCTGCTCACCGCTTTGCAAAAACCGGTGATCCGCCGCGCACTGGAATTGCATGCGCTTTCAATCCGGTATCGCCAGCGAGATCAAAACGGCGAACCCGCGCCGATGAAGCGGGCTGCATAGGGAGAAACTGATGGATGCAAGAACAACAAATCGCGTCTTGAAAATCATCGCCGACAATTCCGGCGCGAATGAAAGCAGCATCGAGCTGACCCACTCGCTCGAATCCAACCTCTTTTGCGATTCGCTCGACCGCATCGAGATCGCCCTGGGGCTGGAAGAAGAATTCGGCATCAGCATCGTGGAAGACGACTTCGCCAAATGCGAAACCGTGCAGCAGATCATCGAATACGTCGCAGACGTCTGCAATCGCAAACCGATGCCCTCGATCTTCTGCATCACCCACCACCTCGCCTGCAATTGCCGCGAACAGAAAGTTGCCACCCTCATCAAGGCCAACCTGGACGCTGTGATGGAGCTGGACTGGCTCAAGAACGAACTGAATCTTTCCGGCGAAAAACTGCAAGCCATCCAGGACGTGATCGAGCGCGGACATCGCGCCTGCGAAGCACTCGGGATACCCAAGGAGGCCGCATGCGCCACTATCTGATCACCCTCACCAGCGCGCATAGCCTGATCGAGCACGAGGAAATCTCCAGCTCCTCGTTCGGCGCGATCTGCAAGATGCTGCGCGCCATGCCCAGCCTGCCCGGTGAAATGTTCCGGCTTTCCTGCAAGGTGATCGCATGAACGTCATCCACTTCCCCAGGCTAAAAACGCGCCGACGCAAAAACCCGCAATGGCTGCTGGATCTCGCCCGCCACATCGGACACCTGCGCGGCAGGTTCATGGAATACCACCGATTGCGCCGCACCGGTCTGCACCGCCGAGCGTGTTTCTGGTGCGCCTGGAATCTGAAGTGAGATACCTCGCCGCCATCGCCGCCCTGCTCTATTCGGGAATCGCAGTCCCAGAGCAGATGAAATTCGAATGGTGGTGGCAAGGAATTCTGGGGCAACCCTGCAGCACAGCAACGGATCGCGCGGAAGGGACGTGCGATCTCAAGATCAAACGAAAGGTCATTTGGAAATGAGAAAACAGACGCGCCGCACTGTCCGCCAGCTGCGCATCCCGATCACCAAAGGGCTGCACGATCAGTTCGCGCAGGAAATGCACTTCTCGCTCATGAAGGCGAACCTCGGGCATTTCAGCACCGTGGAATTCGACAAGATCGGGCGCTGCTTCAACACCATCTATGGCGCGCTGGATCTCAAGCCTCCGAAAGACAAAAGCCTGCTGGTTGCCATCGAAGGCGCCATGCGGGCCATGAACGAATGTGCTGCGCGCGGGGATACCAGTGGCATCTGGACCTTGCGCATCACCGAACTGGCAGCCGTCCGTGCCGGCGTGAAAAAGGCCGAGGAAGCGCTGGCGCTGCTCGACGTCACCACCGTGTACCAGGCAATGAAACTGCTCGATGCCGAGCGCGCTGCAGAGACGGAAAGGAAAGTGGCATGACCGAACTCACTCTCTTCGCCAGCACATTCGTCCTGGTATTCGCGCTCGGCCTGCAGTCGCTGAACGTGAACAACGGCCACTACATCGCCGCCGCGCTCACCAGCTTCGTCATCGGCGCAGGGCAAATGGTCCTCTACAAGCTCGCCCCGAACGCCAGCTGGAGCGAGATCGCCTGCTACCTGATCGGCGGCCCGTTCGGCATCACCTGCAGCATGTGGGCGCATCCCAGGCTGGCCAAGATATTGAAACGGAGCAAGCCATGAGCGAACGCATCATTGAAACCACAGCGAAGGCAACAACGGCCTCCGAGGCACTAATGAGAAAGCGCCTGAAGAGCGGCAAGTTTCGACTAAATGAAGATGAGCAGCTCGAAAAATACTGCGCCAGATGTCATGAGTACTGGCCGGCGGATACGGAGTTTTATTTTTCCAATAGCGGTACCAATGACGGTCTTTCAACATGGTGCAAGGCCTGTTACCTGGAAAATCGCTATCCAAATGGAAGAAGCGCACAGGAGCAAAAAAATGCTGCGTGAATCTATCCTCAAAGCCCTCGCCGGCACCACGCCCGAAAATGCCGTGCTGCTGGACACTTTGCGCAAGATCGCCGCGCCACTGGTTGAGGACATGCAGCAGCTCTACGACCTGCTGGAAGAGCTTTATTCCGCCCGCACCGTCAATCGCGTTTCCGGCTGCAAGGATGGCAAGTCTTACATGGCCTATTGGGAAACCGGCTCCGTCACGCCATCGATGCCATGCCGCATCAAGCCGCCATCCGATGAACCGCAACCGGCGCTCGGCCGCAAGATCGCCACCCCGCAAGAAGCGGCCGCGAAGATGCAAACGTCCGCAAAACCTGCAGCACCCGTAAAACTTCACAAGGAGGTATCCATGGTCCAGCGCGGCAAAGGAGCCATGCGGCTCGCCATTCACCAATTCGTCAAAGACACACCAGGAACGGGCAGCAAAGGCATTACCGAATTCGCCCTGAAAAAATTCCCCGACACCACCAAGCCCAAGATCATGGCCACCATCGGCAACCTGGTCACCGACAAATCCATCCGCGCCGAAGGACCGCGCCAGGCGCGCATCTATTTCGACAAGGATGTCGCCGGCGCCCCAGCAGCAGCAGGTGCCGCAACCGCCGCACCAGCCACCCGCCGCAAGAAAGGCGAAAAGTTCCAGGCCAAGTTCGGCATGGATGGCACCTTATCCATCAGCCAGGGCAATAAACGGTTCGAACTGGACCGCGACGAAACGCAGCAATTTATCCGCTTCATCACGCACCAACAAACGCTCACCGCTCTTTAAGAAAGGAAAATCATGAATGCACCCCTGCAACTCAATACGCAGCTCAACGCCGAGATCATCGATCGCACGCGGCTGCACCCTTCACCCACCAACCCGCGCAAACGTCGCGGGCTGGATGCAGAAAGCCTGAACGAGCTGGCCGAATCCATCAAATCGGTCGGCATTGCCCAGCCGATCCTGGTGCGCGTCTCGCTGCAGGAAGACGGCCACGGCGCATTTGAAAACCGTGGCAATTACGAGATCATCGCCGGCGAACGCCGCTGGCGCGCTGCCGGCATCGCAGGCCTCGACCAGGTGCCCTGCATCCTGCTCAACATCGACGACCTCGAAGTGCTGAAGATCCAGCTGGTGGAAAACAAACAGCGCAAGGATCTAGATGAACTGGAAGAGGCCGAGGGCTACGAAAAGCTGCTCAAGGAAAAGACCTCCGACGGCAAGCCCTACACCGTCGACATGATCGCCAAAGCCATGGGCGTGAGCCGCGGCACCATCTACGCCCGCATGAAGCTGCTGGACCTGTGCGAAAAAGCTCGCCAGGCGCTGTATGACAACCAGATCGATGGAAGCACCGCGCTGCTGATTGCCCGCATCTCGCCCGAGAAGATCCAGCTCGAAGCGCTGCAAGACATTCTCCGACAGGAAATGTCGTATCGCCGGGCCCACGACCACATCCAGCGCAAATTCATGCTGGAACTCAAAACGGCGGTCTTCGACATCAAGGATGCCTCGCTGCTCAAGAAAGCGGGCACCTGCGATGGCTGCCCCAAGCGCACCGGCAACCAGCCGGATCTCTTCTCCGATGTGAAAAGCAAAGACGTCTGCACAGACCCGGTCTGCTTTGCAATGAAGAAGGCGGCGCACTTCCTGATCATCCGCAACAAGGCCGAAGCCGAAGGCGCCAAGATCATCAGCGGCGCCGAAGCCAAGAAGATCCTGCCGAGCAATTACAGCCCGGAGTATCAGCTGCGCCAAAATGGCTACGCCACGCCGGACGACAAGATCCCCAACGATCCCAAGGGCCGCACCTGGCAGCAGGCCTTGAAACAGACCAAGCTGCTTGAGACCAAAGACGGAGAAAAACCCCGCCTGCAGCCGACCATCATTGAAAACCCGCACGAGAAGGGCGAGATCATCCAGGCGTTCAACATCGAGCAGGCCGCCAAGGCCTTGCGCGAGCAAGGATACGAGGTCTCGCTGCGCGGCACCAGTTCAGGCAAGCCAGTCAAGACCGAGAAGGAAAAGGCCGAGGCAGAAAAACTCAAGGCCCAGATCAAAGCGGAAAATCTCTATCGCGCGCGCCTGGTGCAGGCCATCCACACCAAGGCCCAGGAAGACCTCAGTGGCGAAACCCCGCAGCTGCGGCCGGAACTCTTCCGCCTGCTGGCCATCGAGATTTTCGACCAATCCAAGGCCTATGCCGCGAAGACGAACCTGATCGCAACGCACCTGGGCGAGGAAGGGGCCAAGGAGAACACCTGGGAAGCGAACAAGGCATTCAAGAAACACCTCGAAACGCTCCACCCGCAGACCTGCCTGCTGATCATGATCGATCTCATCATGGCGCCGGAAGAAAAAGCGGAATCCTGGCACGTGAGTAACAAGCATACGCCAGACACCCTGCTGGCGCTGGCCACCATGCACGGCATCGACTCCGGATCGCTGAAGAAACAGGCCGAGCTGGAGATCAAGGAAGAAATCGACGCCAAGAAGAAGGCCAAGGCAGCCACCGCCAAACCGGCAAAGAAAGCCGAGAAGGCAAAACCGACGAAGCCGGCACAGGAAACAACGCCTGCCACCAAACCCGCGCGCAAAGCCGCTGAATGGCCGTTCCCAACCCCGCTGTAACGACGAACTTAACCACCAACCATAGGAGCAACAGCATGAACGCAATCACCCAAACCACTCTCCCCGCCATCGGCACACCCATGCCCGGCGGATTCTTCGCCGGCGCATACCTGCTCAACGGCCAGCGCCGCGCCCTCATCGTCTCGTCCAGGAAAATCGGCATCTCGCTGAAAGGCGCATGGCACGAAGACGAGATCGACGTTCCCGGCGCCAAGTCCTACAACGACGGCATGGCCAACACCCTGGCGATGGCCGAGGCCGGCAGCAGCTTGGCCAAGACGGTGCTGGAGATGGAGATCGACGGCCTGAAGGACTTCTACATCCCCTCCCAGGACGAGCTGGAGATCTGCTACCGCGCATTCAAACCCACCACCGAGCAGAACTGGTGCTATGCACGCTCCGGCATCAACCTGAGCGCCCTGCCGCCCACCTATCCCTACACGCCGGAATTCCCGGTGCAGACCGCGCTGGATGCCTTCAAGGCCGGCGGCGAGGAAGCCTTCGAAGCCGACTGGCACTGGTCCAGCACGCAGCGCGCGGGCATCTCGGTCTACGCCTGGTATCAGGATTTCAGACATGGGACCCAGGGCATCTACGACTTCAAGAGCGCTGAGCTCCGCGTGCGCGCCGTCCGCAGCCAGCCCATTTAATCATTCAGTCATTCAACCATTCAGGAGATCGCAATGTCCGAAACTACAACGCTCAAGGTCGGAGGTGCGGAAGTTACCGTGGAAACGTCTGCACTGTTCCGCGCGTGGCTCGAAAAACATCTGGGCCAGCACATCCAGCCATCATTCGCCATTCAGGCCGCAAGGCCGGGCGAGCGCTACGCCGGCAGCATCATCGAGCCGAGCGGCCGCATGCGCCACACCTTCCTGCTTCCCGGCGATGAAAAAGTCCCAGATTGGAATGCCGGCATGGCATGGGCGAAGGATTGCGGCGGTGATCTGCCCGACCGCGTCGAACAGGCCATGCTCAATGCCTACCTGTCCGATGAATTCAAGCCGGAAGCCTACTGGAGCAATACGCAGCACGCGGGCTACTCCTACAACGCCTGGTATCAGCATTTCGACGATGGCTACCACTACTACTACTACCGCAAGAGCGCTGAGCTCCGCGTGCGCGCCGTCCGCAGAGTATTCAGTGATTCAGTCATTTAACGATTAGGTTTATTCAGCATGGCTCTCCATACCGAAACCACCATCCATAAAACGGCATACGACCTGTTTGATGCCGTCATGGATCTCGTCAAGAACATGCCCCGAGACTTCAAGCAAAGTCTCGGCAGCAAGCTCCGCGACGAGTGCATCGCCATCACGGTGCTTGTCTTCCGGGCAAATACCTATCGGGACAAGGAACCTCACATCCTCTCCCTGATCGAGCGCGTGCAGGTGATCGAGCTGATGCTGCGCCTGTCGCGAGACAAGCGGCTGATCTCCACCGGGCATTACGCGGCGGCGATCCAGCTCACCAACAGCATCGGCAAGCAGGCCAATGGATGGCGCAAATGGGCAACTTCGTCCGCTTCATGATGGTCACGGCCACTATGACTGTACGAAATTTTAATCTGGTCGCACCGCTGGCTTCTGCCACCGACAGGCGCATCACGGATACCGCCGGGCTAGTCGCCCGAGACCGGTCCCGCGCAGTTTCCCCGCTGACCGACTGCAGCGGTCGGCAGGGCGACGTGGATAGTGCGAATAAACGCAGCACGCGGGCAACTCAAACAACGCCTGGTATCAGAATTTCAAAAATGGAAACCAGAACAACAACAACAACAAGAGCGCTGAGCTCCGCGTGCGCGCCGTCCGCAGATCAAAACCCGCCATGCCATGCTGACTTTTCTTTCGAGGAGCTGGTGCAGGCCTATCTCGACTGCCGCGAAGGCAAGCGCAATAAACCGTCCTCCCTCGCTTTCGAACTGAACCTTGAGGCCAACCTATGCCAGCTGGATGAAGAGCTGCGCAACGGAGCATATCGCCCCGGCAGGAGCATCTGCTTCGTCATCACCCGGCCCAAGCCGCGCGAAGTATGGGCGGCAGAGTTCCGCGATCGCATCGTGCACCACCTGCTCTACAACCGGATCTCGCCGCGCTTCTATGCCGGCTTCATCGCCGACAGCTGCGCCTGCATCCCAGGGCGCGGCACGCTGTACGGCGCCCAGCGGCTGGAATCGAAGATCCGCAGCATCACCCAGAACTGGAGCCGCCCGGCGCACTATCTCAAGCTGGATCTGGCCAACTTCTTCGTCAGCATCGACAAGCGCATCGTGCGCCAGCTGCTGGCCACGCGCATCGATGGATGGTGGCTGCAGCTGGCCGAGTTGGTGCTGTTCCACGACCCCAGGCTGGATTTCGAGTTTCGCGGCGATCCGGAGCTGCTGCACCGCGTGCCGGCACACAAATGCCTCACCAGCCAGCCATCGCACCTCGGGCTGCCCATCGGCAACCTGAGCAGCCAGTTCTTCGCCAACGTCCTCCTGGACGCGCTGGATCAGCACATCAAGCACGACCTGCGCTGCCGGCACTACATCCGCTACGTGGATGACATGGTCCTGCTGCACGAATCGCCGCAATGGCTGAACGCCGCCAAGGCGGACATCGAAGCATGGCTGCCAGAGAGACTTAACCTATGGGTTAACCCCGCCAAAACCATCCTGCAGCCGGTGGAGCGCGGCGTCGACTTCGTCGGCCAGGTGATCAAGCCATGGCGCAGATATACCCGGCGCCGCTCGTTCAAGGAAGCGATCAGCAGATCCCGCCAGATCGATGCCGGCGAACTGTTCGAAACGGCCAACAGCTACTTCGGCCTGCTGCGCCAGGCAACGCACAGCCACAAGGACCGCGTGCGGTTGGCCAAGGTGCTGATGCATCGCGGGCACTGTATCAGCGGGGATTTGACGAAGACATATAGGAGAGCAGCATGAGCCTCGATGCGCAAGAAACAAGACTTACCGCCAAAGGCGAAATAATAATTTCCGAAAATGGAATATTGATTAAAGGATTTGATGCTCAGCATGCCACATGCAGAGACGTAGCCGTACTTGCGTTGTGCTGGGGGATCGGGGAATTACAGCGGGATCTGATCGCCAGTATTGAAAAGCCGGGAGGTGGAAATGCATGCATCGATTAAAGAACGCCCCATCTTGTTCAACGCACAGATGGTGCGAGCCATTCTGGACGGCAGAAAGACGCAGACGCGGCGGATCGTGACAAACCAGCCGTGCGATGTGAAGCGGGTATTCATGCGCAACAGGATGGCTTATGTCGAGAACGAGCATGGCGTTGAGGTGCACCTTGAGGCATGCAAGTTCGGACAACCAGGTGAACGCCTGTGGGTCCGTGAAACATGGCGCAAATTAAACGAAAAGCTGCTGTATAGAGCAGATTACTCGGCAACGCACGCGGCCAATAACGGCGGCGTAAAGTGGAAGCCTTCAATCCACATGCCTCGTTTGGCATCGCGCATCCTGCTGGAAATCACTGGCGTCCGCGTGGAGCGTTTGCAGGACATCAGAGAAGAAGATGCGAAGGCGGAAGGCGTAGCTACTCAGGACTATCCGACCAAGACTTATAAAAATTGGGCAGATGGGATGCACCGGCTACTCTACAAAGAATTGTGGGCGCGCATCAACGGCCCCGGATCGTGGGACGCGAATCCCTGGGTATGGGTGATCGAGTTTAAGGTGGTCAAATCATGAATATTTTCGCTGCCGCCATCTTGATCGCAGCCGGCATCATGATCGTCGGGATGCTAATTCTGTGGCTCACCATCAGGGCGCCAGAGGAAGAGTGGGAATATGGCCAAGTTGAAGGGCGCCGCGCACGTCGTCACAGGAACAACGGCAATGTGCAGTTCGTCCTATGGGAAGCTGGCTCGCAAGGCCATCATGAAGACTTCTGGCATGACTTCGATCCATCGTGGTGGCCGCTCTTCAACAAAAAACAAGCGGTGAAGCCATGAGCCTCTTCCTTTCCGCCGAAGAGCTGCACACCCTGACCGGCTTCACGGTCAAAGCCAAGCAGATCGATCAGCTGCGCCGCATGGGCATCCCGTTCTTCGTGAACGGCTGTGGCCGCGCCGTGGTGGCTGTTTCGGCAGTGGAAGGCAGGAAGCAGGAAGAACCGGCTCGGCCGGTCTGGAAACCTGCTGTATTGCAGGGCGGACGACAAGGAGGCTAGTATGCGCGCCATGGGACGAAAGCCAACCAAGTATCTCAATCTGCCGCCACGCATGCGCGCCCGCGATCGGCGCGGAGTGGTCTGGTATTACTACGACGCCGGCGGCAAGCCGCGCAAGGAAATCCCGCTCGGGAAGGACTATACCGTTGCCGTGGGGAAATGGGCCGAGCTGGAGGGAAATCAGACGAATACCAGCCAGCTGCTCTTCTTCAAAGATGCCGCCGACCGCTATTTGCGCGATGTGCTGCCCACCAAGGCAGAACGCACCAGGCGCGACAATCTGATCGAGCTGGACTGGCTGCTGAAATTCTTCAACAACCCACCCGCCCCGCTGGCCGAGATCCAGCCGATCAACATCAGGCAATATATGGATTGGCGGGTCGACCAATCGAAAAAACGCCTCCTGGACGACAATGCCGAGCGCATCAAAGCGGGAAAATCGCCGCTCGAATTTACCGGCCGCGAAGGCAAAGTGCGCGCGAATCGGGAAAAAGCACTCTTCTCACACATCTGGAACAAGGCCAGAGAATGGGGATTGACCGACCGTCCAAACCCCTGCGCCGGCATCAAGGGCTACTCCGAAACTGGCCGCGACATCTACATCGAGGACGAGGTGTTCGAGGCCGTCTGGCAGGCCGGATGCCAGTCCATGCGCGACGCAATGGATCTCGCCTACCTGACGGGCCAGCGTCCGGATGATGTGATCTCCGCGAGCGAACTGGACATCAAGAAAGGCGCTCTCGAATTCAACCAGGGCAAAACCGGCAAGAAGCTGCGCATCGAGATCGTGGGCGAACTCGACACCCTCATCAAGCGCATCAAGGCGCGCAAGGAAAGCTACAAGGTCCACACCCTGGCACTGATCTGCACCGAGACAGGCAGACCGCTTACCCAGTCAAATTATCGCGACCGCTTCGACAAGGCCCGCGAGGCAGCCGCCAAAGCCAATCCCAAGCTGGCTGACGATATTCGTAAATTCCAATTCAAGGATCTGCGCGCCAAGGCCGGTACCGACAAAGCGGAATCCTCTGGAGATATTCGCCAGGCGCAAAAACAGCTTGGCCATACCACCATCGCAATGACCGAACACTACACCAGGGATCGCCGCGGCGACCTGGTCAAGCCGACCAAATAATGCATCAAATCTGTTCCGCAAAATCCAACACCCCCGCGTGGATACTGGCTTACAATGGCGCCCTTTTTGCAATTTTGCGGAACAGAAATCAGCCTAAAACCCGCGTCAATACTAGAAACATATACTGGACTTAAAATCCGTCGGGGAGAAATCTCTGTACCGGTTCGATTCCGGTCCCGGGCACCAAATACCGATGTTAAGCAAACTCAACCCCACTCAGCGCGAAGCGGTCAAACATCTTGGTTCTCCCCTGCTGGTACTGGCCGGAGCGGGTAGCGGGAAGACGCGCGTCATCACGCACAAGCTGGCCTACCTCATCGAGGAATGCGGCTATTCGCCGCGCAGTCTCGCTGCCATCACCTTCACCAACAAGGCCGCCCGGGAGATGAACGAGCGTATCGGCAAGCTGCTGGGCGGACGGGAAGCCAAGGGCTTGACCATCTGCACCTTCCACGCGCTGGGCATGCAGATCCTGCGCGAAGAAGCCCCTTTGCTCGGCTACAAGAAACAATTTTCCATCTTCGATACCGCCGACACCGGCAAGATCGTCGGCGAATTGCTGGGCAGCCCGGACAAGCAGGAGGTACGCGCCGCGCAAAGCATGATGTCGAACTGGAAGGCGGCCTTCCTCACGCCCGAACAGGCTGGAAGCCTGGCCGAGAACGAGGAGCAGCAGCGTATCGCCCTGCTCTACGCGCGTTACCAGGAAACGCTGCGTGCCTACCAGGCAGTGGACTTCGACGACCTCATCCGCCTGCCGGTGGAGTTGTTCAAGACGCAGGAAGAGGCATCCCAGCGCTGGCAGCATCGCTTCCGCTACCTGCTGGTCGACGAATACCAGGATACCAACGATTGCCAGTACCAGATGATGAAGCTGCTGGCGGGCGACCGGGCCGCCATCACCGCGGTGGGCGACGACGACCAGGCCATCTACGCCTGGCGCGGCGCCAGCACGGCCAACCTGAGCAACCTGCAGAGAGACTATCCCAGCCTGCGCGTCATCAAGCTGGAACAGAACTACCGCTCCTCGCAGCGCATCCTGCAAAGCGCCAACCACCTGATCAAGAACAACACCAAGCTGTTCGAGAAGAGCCTGTGGAGCGAACACGGTCCCGGCGACCCGGTGCGCGTGTTCGCGGCGAAGGACGACGAGAACGAGGCCGAGTCGGTGGTGTTGCGCCTGCTGGCGCACAAGTTCGAACACAAGACGCGTTTTGCCGATTACGCCATCCTCTATCGCAGCAACCACCTGTCGCGCGTCTTCGAAGAACAGTTGCGCACCCACAAGGTGCCCTACACCGTGAGCGGCGGAACCTCGTTCTTCGACTATGCCGAAATCAAGGATCTCACCGCCTATCTGCGCCTGATCGCCAATCCGGACGACGACCCCGCCTTCATCCGTGCGATCACCACGCCCAAGCGCGGCATCGGCAACAGTACGCTGGAAAAACTCGCCGGCTATGCCGCCACCCGCCACATCAGCCTGTTCGAGGCTGCATTCGAACCGGCGATGGCGGAGCAACTGCAACCGCGTCAGCACGAGGATCTGCTCATCTTTTGCAACTTCATCAACCGCATGCAGGCCAGAGCCGAAAAGGAACCCTGCAATGAAGTGATGGCCGACCTGATGAGCGCCATCGACTACGAGGCCTGGCTGTTCGATAGCCATGAGCCGCGCCAGGCGGAGACGAAATGGAAGAACGTGCAGGACTTCGTCGGCTGGATGAACCGCAAATCCGAGGCGGACGAAAAGACCATGATCGCCATGACGCAGCTGATCGCGCTGCTCAATCTGCTCGAGTCGCGCGAACAGGAAAACGATGCCGTCTCGCTTTCCACCCTGCATGCCGCCAAAGGGCTGGAGTTCGGCCATGTGTTCCTGGTCGGCGTGGAAGAAGGCATCCTGCCGCACGAGCGCAGCGAAGCACCGGAACAGATCGAGGAAGAACGCCGCTTGATGTATGTTGGCATCACCCGCGCACAGCGTTCACTGCAGATCAGCTATTGCACCCGGCGCAAACGCGGCAAGGAGTATTCCGGCTGCGATCCCAGCCGCTTCATCGCCGAACTGCCGCAGGAGGACATCATCCATGCGGGCGTAGCGACGGTGGGCAATGCCCCCGAAGTGACCAAAGAGGAAGGCATGGACAAGCTGGCACGGCTGAAGGCGATGCTGGTCAAGTAATCCCGCATGGACAGGCGGTGCCGCGGGTGAGCTATACCTGGTCGAACAGTGTTGCCGCGGTATGTGCCAGGAGCGCGACATCCAGAACACCGATGCACTCTTCGGCAACCTCGATGCCGTTCAGCACAACAGGACGCTCCGCTTCGGTGATCTCCCACACATCCGTGCTATCGCCTCTGCGGCGCACTTCTGTCAGGGTCGTGATCGCAGCATCCAGTATTTCGATGGCATCCGGGATCTGGATGGCCTTCTGCGCCAGTGCCGAGCGGACGACGCAGAGCGCCACCGCAAGACGGCCAAACGCGGTGACACTGAATTTTCCTTCGCATGCGGCTTGATATGGCAGGTACATATCCATCGCGTAGATGTCTTTCAGCCCCTGGGTGACGGGTACACGCAACGGGGTGTTCTTTTTGGCCATGCTCTGCTTTCCAATCTCACTGGTTCGCCAGTTTCTGGCAAACGATTAATCCCAAAATCCTTTTTGTGCAGCAAATCTTGACCAGGTCTTGCGGAACTCGGCGACCTGTTCCGCATAATCATGTTCCATCCAGCCGCGAATGAGCGCCAGTGTATCGCGCCGTGCTGCATTATCCAACTCGTTCAGCAAGCGATGCGCGACGGCGATATCGTTCAATATCCCCAGAATATCCTGTAGCTTGGCCAGTACCGCCACATATTCCCTGATTGCGCCACCATGGAACAGCGAACCGAACATCTCGATGCTGTAGCGCAATTTCTTGCAGGCGATACGCAGAACGTGCAGCTGTTCGGCATTCTCTCCAGCCGCCCCTGCGCCAAACCTCAGCACCTGTTTGCTTCGTTTTTCAAGCACTTGCGCAACGTACCGATCAAGCCTGGTCCCTGTTTCGCTCCACCGATCACTGTGCATCCAGGCTCCCAAACGCAGCAACAGGCGCTGGAATTCCTGCGAGGACAGATTGTCCTCCATGCCCATATGCTGTTTCTTGCGCGCGCGTTCGCTCGCATGCAGCACTTCGCGCAATCCGGAGTGTTCCGGCATGCGCGTGCAGATGGGGGCCAGCGTCTGTGTCACAAACACGTCCCATTCACGCGACCGCCCCAGTTCGACGCATAGCCTGGCGATCTGTTCGCGCAATTCCGTCAGCTCGTCGTCATTTCCACACAGGCGTTGCGTCATGGAAAGCACCACACGCAAACGGCGCAACCCGACGCGCACCTGGTGCAGATACTCTTCGTCCACTTTCAGCAAGGCGCCCGGCACATTGGCCTGCACATGCGCCAGACAGGCACCGATCAGGACGGGCAACGCACTTGCGGTGCTCTGGGATTTCCTCAATTCCGGGAAACGCGCTTTGCTGGGTGAAGGTCGCGATGCAGAAAACAGCAGATAGCCATATTCCGCCTTGCTGGTATGTTCGACCTCCAGCGGCACGATGTCGAGCAACGCGAGGGCCAGTTCGAACAGCTGCCGCGGGGCGCCGGATTTGAGTTCGAGCTCAAGCTCCGAGATCGGGCAGCTCGATTGGCCGGCGCGTATCTCGCCGCTGTCCATGCACAATTCGATCTGCGCGCCTTCGTAATCGAGCAAGCGCACGTTGCGGGTAAAACCGGTGACGAACACCGGCTGCAGCCGGTTGCGCACGCCGTGCGGCAATTCGCCGCCGCAGGCCTTGAGCATCTCGAAATCCAGCTGCTCGGATGGCACCGGCGTCTCCCATTCGTTGCGCTGGTGCAGCCCCGCGCTCACCTGCCCGCCGCCCTTCAGGGTCTGCAGCCATTGCTTGCCCACCCGGCGCAGGCGCAAGGCCATGGCGTGCTGGCGCAGATCGAGTGTGGCGGTGTCGTAGTAGATGCTGTAGAGCTTTTGGGTAACGGCACGGGCGGAAGAAAGAGAGCGTATGAACGGATGGCGCTTGAGCTTTTGCAGGTGCTCCGGCGTGATGTGCAGCTTGAGTTCGGTTTCGATGGTCACGATGGGCTCAGATCAGGACGGGCTGGTCCGGCAGTTCGTTGGTCTTGCTGCCGGCATGCGGGTAATGCCGGGCAAGATGTGCGCCTACCTGGCGGATACCGCCAATCACGCCTTCCTCGAACTTGCCGTGGCGGAATGCGCTTTCCATCTCTTTGCAGATTGCTTCCCACACTTCCCGCCCCAGCCTGGCATGAACGCCGCGATCTGCCACGATCTCGACATCGCGGTCCGCCAGCAGCAAATAGATCAGCACGCCGTTGTTGTGTTCGGTGTCCCAGATGCGCAGTTGCGAGAACACTTCGATTGCCCGTTCCCGCGCGGTCTGCCCGGCCAGCAAAGGCTTGAGTTCTAGCGCCGCCTCGACGGCGAAACGGATCTGCCCGGCATGCGTCTGCTCGACTTCGGCAATAGTGCGCTCGATCCTATTCAGCGACGCGCGCGAAAAGGTGCGGCGCATCGAAGCGTGACTGATTGAAAGATGTTTGAGGATACGCTTGATGCCCATTTACCAGTCTCCCGACGCGCCGCCGCCACCGAAACTGCCGCCGCCTCCGCCGAAGCCACCGCCGCCAAAACTTCCGCCGCCGCTACTCCACCCGCCTCCACTGCCGCCGCCCCAGCCCGAAGGGAATGAAGAACCGTGGCCGCTCAATCCGAAGATCAGCGACAGCACAAAGGCTACGATGCCTGCCGCAATCGCCCATGCCAGCGACAGCAACATCACCCAGGCAATGACGCCGATCACCCCGCCGACGATCAACCCGCTGGGAAGCCGTCCCAGCAGCTGGCGCAGGATAATGTTGCCGATCATGAAGATCACGAATGCGGTGCCCAGCAAATGACCGAAGCTATCCGAATCGCTGCCGGATTGGGTTGATGCGCGCGGCGCGGGCGGCGGCAGCGGTTCGCCTTCGATGACTTTGATGATGGCAGTCACCCCGGCATCGATACCGGCATAGAACTCGCCGCGCTTGAAGTTGGGCGAGATGACTTCGGCCACGATGCGCTTTGCCGTCGCGTCGTTCAATGCGCCTTCCAGGCCGTAACCGACCTCGATGCGCAGCTTGCGGTCATCCTTGGCGATGAGCAGCAACACGCCGTCGTCCACACCTTTGCGCCCCAGCTTCCAGGCATCGGCAACACGGATGCCGAACTGCTCGATGGTTTCCGGTTGCGTGGTGGGCAGGATGAGTACGGCGATTTGCGCCTCCTTGCCGGCTTCGAAAGCTGCCAGCCGGGCATTCAGGGCTTGAACCTGAGCCGCGTCGAGTGTGGAAGTGAGATCGGTGACGCGCTGCTTCAGCGGCGGGACGGCAACTTCTGCCTGCGCTGTGCCGCACAGCGCAAGCAGAAGAACAAGCGTCCAGAGCCGCTTCATTTATTTTGCGGGTGCCGCCTTGGGGGCGGAGAAGTCCACCGTGGGCGCTTTCGACACGGCTTTTTCATCTTCCACCGTGAACGAAGGCTTGACGCTGTAGCTGAACAGCATTGCCGTCAGGTTGGTCGGGAAGGAGCGCGCCAGCACGTTGTAATCCTGCACTGCCTTGATGTAACGGTTGCGTGCCACGGTGATGCGGTTCTCGGTGCCTTCGAGCTGCGCCTGCAAGTCGCGGAACACCGCGTCCGATTTCAGCTGCGGGTAATTCTCCGACACCACCATCAGCTTGCTCAAGGCCTGCGTCAATTCGCCTTGCGCGGATTGGAACTGGGCGAACGCTTTCGGATCGTTGATCAGTGCCGGTGTCGCCTGGATGGTGCCCACCTTGGCACGCGCTTCTGTCACGCCGATCAGCACATCCTTCTCCTGTTGCGCGTAACCCTTCACCGTATTGACCAGATTGGGAATCAGGTCGAAACGGCGCTGGTACTGGTTCAGCACTTCAGACCAGTCGGCCTTGATCTGTTCGTCTTTCGTCTGAAAATCGTTGTAGCCGCAACCGCTCAACAACACTGCCAGCAGAATCACCAATAATGCGCGCATCGTCAAATCTCCTTGGTTGAACTGAATTACATATGGAAAAACTATAGCACTAAACCGCCTGCCCGGCGGCATACCCCGACGCCCACGCCCACTGGAAGTTGTAGCCGCCCAACTGGCCGGTAACGTCCGTCACTTCGCCGATGAAATAAAGACCGGGCACATCGTTGCACTCCATCGTCCTGGATGACAGCACATGCGTATCCACCCCGCCGCAGGTCACTTCCGCTTTGCTGTAACCCAATGTTCCGGTCGGGGTGATCTGCCAATCCTTCAGCCTGTCTGCCAGTGCGCGCAGTTCTTTCTGGACATACTGGTTGAGCGGCTTGTTCTCCATCCATTGCGTGGCAATGATCTCGGCCAGCCGTTTAGGCAGGTACTGCGCCAGAAAGTTGCCCAGCAACATTTTGCTGCCGCGCTGTTGCGAAAAGATTTCCTGCATGTCGTGATCGGGCAGCAGATCTATGGACAGCGGTTTGCCCGCTTCCCAGTAGGACGAGATTTGCAGGATGGCCGGGCCGCTCAGGCCGCGATGAGTGAACAGCAGGTTCTCGCGGAAACTGCGTTTGCCGAAACTCACGACCGCCTCCACGGAGACACCGGATAATCCGGCATACATTGCCCACTCTTCGGGATGGAAGCTGAGTGGCACCAGACCCGGCTTAAGCCTGGTCATGGGAATGCCGAACTGCTCGGCTACCTTGTATCCGAACGGAGTGGCGCCGATCTTGGGGATGGACAAGCCGCCGGTGGCGATGACCAGTGCGGCGGCACGGAATTTCCCGCGCGTCGTGGTCACGTGAAACGCATCGCTGCGTTCGATCTTTTCCACGCTGCATGGCATGCACCAGCGCACCCCGGCCGCATCGCATTCCGATCTGAGCATGGCGATGATCGCTTCCGAACCGTCGTTGCAGAACAGCTGACCAAGCGTCTTCTCGTGATAGCCGATGCCGTGCCTGTCCAGCATGGCGATGAAATGTTGGGGCGTGAAACGCGCGAGTGCGGAACGGCAGAAATGCGGATTGTGCGACAGGTAGTTATCCGGCCTGGCATTCAGATTGGTGAAGTTGCAGCGCCCGCCGCCGGAAATGCGAATTTTCTCGGCCAGTTTGGGCGCATGCTCCAGCAGCAGAACCGAGCGCCCGCGCTGAGCCGCGGTCAAGGCGCACATCATTCCGGCAGCGCCGGCTCCGACGATCAGCACATCCAAGCTAGCTGTATTCATCAATGCTGCATCGCGTGAAGCTGAACGAATTCATCTACAGCAGCGCGATATTCCAGCGGCGCAATGATGGCGTTGTTGTTGTGCTCGCCGCCTTCGATCAGTTTCAGCGACTTTTGCGGCGGCGCCCGCTCGAAAAGGCGCTGGCTCATCTGGTAAGGCACCAGGTTGTCCCATGTCCCGTGGATCAGCAGCAGCGGTATCTTCAGGCTGCCTATCTTGCCCAGCGAATCGAAACGCTGGTTCAGCAACGGCTCCACCGGCAGATATGGATATTCGAGTTCACCCATATCCACCAGCGAAGTGAAGCTGCTCTCTGCGATGACACCCGCCGCTTCCGGGTGGTGTACTGCCAGATCGATGGCGATGGCCCCCCCCCAGCGAGTGGCCAAATATGAAGGTTCGTTTCGGGTCGCTAGCGCGTTGCCTGAGCAGATAGTTCCAGCTGGCATCGGCATCCTCGTACACTTTGGATTCGGTGGGCTCTCCGCCGCTGCTTTTGCCGTAACCGCGATAATCGACCATCAGCAGGTTGTAGCCCATGTTGTGAAAGCGCGCGGCCTTGTCCATGTCCAGCGCGGCCGAGATGTTCCTGTCGTTGCCGTGCAGAAAAAGCATGGTCGGCGCATCGGCATTCGCCGCAGATATCCACCATGCAAACAGGTCGCCGCGCTCAGCACCGCTGCCGGAAGGGATGTGGATTTCCTCGAATTTCATGCCGAGCCGTTCCGGCGTGGTCTGCAGCATCGCGACCGGCTTGAATATTTTCTCCCGCTGCGTTGCCCACATATAGGTGCACACCGACAGATACCCCAGTACCGCGAGCATCAGCGTCCAGCGGATACGCCTGGACCACTTCAGGATGACGGCTGTTCTTCCAGTTTTTTCCATATGCACGCCCCTTTGCTGGCCTTCTCGATGTCTGCCAGCTGCGCGCTGTGCAGTGCAAGCTCTTCTGCGCTGGCCGGCAACACGCGCACGTTCAGGCGGATGGCTTCTCCCGCGGCGGTGAATTGCACGCCGTCCTCTTCGGAACGCTCGTCACCGAGCAGGCTTTCCTGTCCCCGCGTCATGCCCAGGTAGACTTCCGCCAGCAGTTCGGTATCCAGCAATGCGCCGTGCAGTGTGCGGTGCGAGTTATCGATCTGGTAACGGTCGCACAGCGCATCCAGATTGTTCTTCTTGCCCGGATGCAGCTCCTTGGCCACCTTCAGGGTATCGATCACCGGATTGGTCAACGATGGCAGGCCGGCAAGGGCCAGCTCGGCATTGAGGAATCCGATATCGAACGGGGCGTTATGGATGATCAGTTCGGCGCCGGCAATGAACTCCAGCAATGCCGGGGCGATCTCGGCGAATTTGGGCTCGTCCTGCAACCGGTCAAGCGTCAGCCCGTGCACTGCCGCCGCGCCTTCGTCGATCTCGCGTTCGGGGTTGAGATAACGATGGAACGTCCGCTCGGAAACCTTGCGCCCGTTCAATTCGATGGCGGCAACCTCGATGATGCGATGCCCCTGTTTCGGATCCAGCCCCGTGGTTTCCGTGTCCAGCACGACCTGCCTCATGCTTCCCCTCTCAATGTCTCGATACCCTTGTTGGCAAGCTGGTCCGCCCGCTCGTTGCCGTCATGGCCGGCATGTCCCTTGACCCATACCCACTCGACGTGGTGCTGCTCCGCCAAGGCATCCAGCCTGCGCCACAGGTCCTCGTTCTTGACCGGCTTCTTGTCGGCCGTCTTCCAGCCGCGCCGTTTCCAGTTATGCACCCATTCGCTGATGCCCTGCTGCACATATCTGGAATCGGTGTGCAGGCGGACCCGGCATTGGCGTTTCAACGCTTCCAGCGCAGAGATCGCCGCCAGCAGCTCCATGCGATTGTTGGTGGTATGCGCCTCGCCGCCGTAGATCTCGCGTTCCTTGCCCTGGGTGCGCAGCAATGCGCCCCAGCCGCCGATACCGGGATTCCCCTTGCAGGCCCCGTCTGTATAAATTTCGACTATCTCACTCATCGTTTCCATTCTTCTTTTGCGTCGCGCCCTTGTTCAGCTTGGGCGTGACCGGCAAGAGGTTTCTTACCAGTCCATGGTTCCATTGCGGCTTGATGAGACGCATCCCCGGCACGCGCTTGATGGCATGCAGGAAATACACCCCACCGCTCACCGCCCACCAGCGGTCTCCCGCTTTCTCCATGAAGGCGAAGCGTTCCAGCCATTTCGTGGTATGCAGCGGCGGCGCATAGGCGGCAAAGCGTCCACCTGCGATCTCGAAGCCAAGCAGCGCAAGCCAGTCCTTCAGGCGCGGCAGGCGGATGAATTGTCCGCACCACGGGTATCCCTGTTTCCTGCCCAGCGCGCGGTGCATGCCCCACAAGCTGAACGGATTGAACCCGGTGATGATCAGATTTCCCTCCGGCCTCAGCACCCGTTCCACTTCGCGCAATATCTGGTGCGGGTTCTCTGCAAATTCCAGCACATGCGGCAACACCACCAGGTCCAGGCTGTCGCAGGCGAAAGGCAGCTCATCGCAACACAAGCGCACGTCGTTGCCAGCCAGTGCGCCCGCAGTGAAGCGCAGCGGCATGCGGCTCCTGCCCAGAAAATCGTGCTCCGGCAATCCCAGCTGCACGGCGTTGAAGCCAAAGATATCACTGACGGTATGGTCGAAATACGCCTGCTCGCTGGCCAGCACATATTGGCCCTGGCCGCTGGCGAACCATTCGCTCAAACTTTGCGCAGTTAACTTACAATTCGGCATCCGACCCTCGTTCATATCATGCTCACCATCGACGGCATTCCGGCTCTGCAAGACAACTACATCTGGCTACTCCAGCATGCAGGGCATGCCGTTGCCGTCGATCCGGGCGAGGCTGCGCCTGTACTGGATTTCCTGCATGAGAACAATCTGCAGCTTGACGCGATCCTGTGCACCCATCGCCACCACGATCACGTTGATGGCATCGAGGAATTGCGCGCAGTATATAACGTGCCGGTGCATGGGCGAAGCCATCCGAACAATCCGCACATCACCCATGACTTGCGCGAGGGAGACCGCCTCAAGCTTGAGCACCTGGATGCGACCTTCGACGTCATCGAGGTGCCAGGCCACCTCGACGACCATATCGCTTTCATCGCCCCGCAGATGGTATTTTGCGGCGACATCATGTTCGGCGCCGGTTGCGGCAAGAATTTCGAAGGGACGGCCGCACAACTGCACCGCTCGTTGCAGCGCCTGGCCGCCCTGCCCGACGATACCCGCGTCTATTGCGCACACGAATACACCGCCTACAACCTGCCTTTTGCGCTTGCCTGCGAGCCGAACAACCCGGACATCCGGCAACGCATCGCCGACACCCGGCGCATGCGCGCAGAAAACCGGGCTACCGTCCCGTTCACCCTTGCCCTGGAAAAGGCGACCAACCCGTTCCTGCGGTGTTCCAGCCCTGAACTCATCCGAACCCTGCAAGCCCGAGGTCTCGGCAGCACTGACGAAACCGCCGTATTTGCTGCCTTGCGCAACTGGCGCGATCGTTTTTGATTGCGGGAAACAGCGTTCTAGTTTATCCTGCGCGCCCTTTCGGAGAGGTGGATGAGCGGTTTAAGTCGCACGCCTGGAAAGCGTGTGTGGGGTAATACCCCACCGCGGGTTCGAATCCCGCCCTCTCCGCCAGATATAAAACCGTCCCTGCTGACGGTTTTTTTATTCGCAGGCACGTCTTAGGTCCATCCTTGCCGTGCATGACCGCGCCCATGTGCGCCGCTGCGTGAATATGCTTGCCGCATTATGTGGCCGACTATATAGTCGGCGGCGAGAGGCGCCTCGCCCGGCCAGCCCCCATCCGCCACCGCCATGCACGATGAGCAATAACTTTATAGCGAAACTCCAGAACAGATTGCCGGAATCGCACGCCAAGTCGTTCACCGGCCTGATTCTTGTCGGCCTGCTCATCGTTGCACTGCCCCTGATACTGCCGCTCATATACAGCACGACATCCATCAGCCAGCTTTCCAAACAAAGCCGGCAGGCAGTCAATCAGGCAGAACAAATCGCGCATCTCAGCCGTATCCTGGTCGATCAGGTGTCGGCGATGGAGCGCAGCACCCGGCTCTCGCTCATCCTGTCGGACAAATCCCTGCTGAAGGGCTATTACCAGAGCCACGAAAAATTCCGCGAGGCACTGCAGAACCTTGCCAAACTCCCCCTCACCGACAAGCAGCACCAGTTGCTGGATGTCATGGATACGGCGGAAGCGTCGATCTTTTCGCGCGTACAGAGCATCACGCTTGCGCATAAAAAGGCGGGCAAGCGGAATGTCGACTTCACTCCCCTGATGGACTCGACGCAAGCATTCCTGAACCATGGTGAGGCCCCGGTCGAACGCGAGGTGGAAGCGATGCAGGAAATGGCCGGGCAGGCGAACAGGGTCACCATCTGGTTGCTGATCAGCCTGGTGCCACTGGCCTTGCTGCTGGCATTCGGCTTTTCCCTGCTGATCACCCGGCCCATCCGGCAGATCGACGAGGCGATCAGGTCGATGGGCAACGGCGAACTCTCGCACAGCATCAAGATCGACGGCCCCCAGGATCTGCAGCAACTGGGGGAGCGGCTGGACTGGATGCGCCTGCGCCTGCTGGAGATCGAGGAGCAGAAATCCACCTTCCTCCAGCATGTCTCGCACGAGCTCAAGACTCCGCTCACCTCGATCCGGGAAGGCGCCAACCTCCTCACTGACGGGATTGCCGGACCATTGACCGCGCAGCAGAATGAGATAGCGAGAATACTTTCTGCCAACAGCATTCAATTGCAGAAACGAATCGAAGACCTGTTAAACTTCAGTGCGCTGCAGGCAGGAAAAGCTGCGCTGCATTGGCAAAAAGCGGCATTGCGGACGATCCTCGAATCGGTGTTGCACGATCAATATCTGGCGATAACCAACAAATCCCTGAAAATCGATCTTCAATGCCCTGATTTATCGCTTGAATGCGATGTGCAGAAAATCCGGACCGTGGTGGACAATCTGCTATCCAACGCAATCAAATATTCACCGCCGGGCGGACCGATTAAAATCTGCGCGGCGAATATCGACAATAATGTCAGGCTGGAAGTGCTCGATCACGGCCCCGGCATAGACCCTATGGACAGAGAAAAAATTTTTGATGCCTTCTATCAGGGACGCAAGGCGCCCCAAAGCCATATCAGGGGCACCGGACTCGGGCTGTCCATCGCCCGCGAATACGTGATGGCGCACGGCGGTTCGATCGAATTGATGGAAAGCAATCAGGGCACGTGCTTCCGCGTCACCCTTCCCCTGACCCGCGCTACCGCTGCATCATGAGCCTGCAAATTCCACACCTCCCGATCCTGAACGTGCTCGCGGCGGCAGCCCTGCTCTCCGCCTGCTCCGTGCTGTCGCAATTCCGCCCGTCGGCGCACCTCGCCACCTGCCCGCCACCACCGGGGATTGCACTGTCGTCGAATCAAGCCATGCGCTACTACACCTGCCTCGGCACATTGGCCGACGCGGATATCAACAAGGAATACCAGGCCACCAACCGGAGCTTCGCGACAACCGGGAGCGATTCCGATCGCCTCCGGCTGGCGATGCTGCTCTCGCTGCCCGATACCGGTTTTCGCAGCATTGCCACAGCACTCGACCTGCTGCAACACCTGCCCGCAGGGACGTCATCCACCCCCTCCGAACTGCAGGATATCGCCGGCATGTTGACCCGGTTGCTCGCCCAGCAGCTGCGGGCTGATATGACGGTCGACGATCTGACCAGGGCGCTCGCTGCCGAAAAAGCGCATGCCGAATTCCTGCAAGGCAAGATCGACGCGGTCAAGGACCTTGAAATCAACCTGATACACCGGGATCAGCCATGAGTGCAACGCAACAAACGCCAGCGCGCAGAATACTGATCGTGGACGACGATGCCGACCTGCTGCAGCTGCTTTCCATGCGCCTGCGCTCTGCCGGTTTCGAGGTGGACACGGCAAACAGCGCCGAGGCGGCGATCAACAGCCTGGACATTTCCAGGCCGCATCTCGTGATCACGGATATGCGCATGCAGGGCATGGACGGCATGGCGCTGTTCGAACACATCCACAAGAGCATACCGACCCTGCCCGTGATCATGCTGACTGCACATGGCACCATCCCGGATGCGGTCGAGGCTACGCAACGCGGCTTGTTCGGCTATCTGACCAAGCCATTCGACAGCAAGGTGCTGCTGGATCAGGTCGCAAAGGCGCTCCAGATCTCGTTCGCGGCGGCCGTGCCGCCCGGGAAGGCGAACGACTGGCGTGCCGGCATCATCACGCAAAGCCCGGTGATGGAAGACATCCTGACCAAGGCCAAGCTGGTGGCCGAAGGGGATGCTAGCGTGCTGATCTGCGGCGAGAGCGGCACCGGCAAGGAGCTGCTTGCGCATGCCATACATAATGCCAGCCCGCGTGCGCAGCAGCCGTTTGTGGCAATCAATTGCGCGGCCATTCCCGAGCAGCTGCTCGAATCCGAGCTATTCGGCCATGTCAAAGGTGCTTTCACGGGGGCTGTGCGCGACCACAAGGGACTGTTCCAGTCGGCGATGGGCGGCACCGTATTCCTGGACGAGATCGGCGACATGCCGCTGGTGCTGCAAGGCAAACTGTTGCGGGTGCTGCAGGAAAAGCAGGTGACTCCCGTCGGCGCGACCCAGTCCGTTCCGCTCGATGTGCGCATCATCTCCGCCACCCATCGCAACCTGAGTGCCGAGATCGCTGCCGGCAACTTCCGCGAGGATATCTATTACCGCCTGAATGTGGTGGAACTGGCGATTCCGCCGCTTTCCCGGCGCAGGGAGGATATCCCGCTGTTGGCCAAACATTTTCTGGCGGTCCTGGCCGAAAAATACAACAGGAAAACCAACGGATTCTCTGCAGAGGCGATGGAAACGCTGATCAGCGCGCCCTGGCCGGGCAACGTCAGGCAATTATTGAATGTGGTCGAACGCAGCGTCGTGCTGAGTACCGCCCCGCTCATCTCCTCCGTGCTCGTCCAGCAGACGATCCATAAGGAAGAAGAGATGCTGATGTCGCTGGAAGAGGCCAAAAGCCGTTTCGAACGCGACTACCTGATCCGCATCCTGAAGATCACGGAAGGCAACGTGACCCAGGCGGCAAAACTGTCCAAACGCAACCGTACCGAATTCTACAAGCTGCTGCAGAAGCATCAGCTCAATCCGTCGCTGATCCGGCAATCGCAGGACCTGCCGACATAAGCTGACTGCACTGCCTCCCAGGCAGGGCGATCATCCGTTCGCCTGCATCCACGCCGGCGCCCGATCACGCGCCGGACGTGTGATGGGCAATCAATTTGTCGATGAACTGGCGCAGAAAGTGATCGGGCTGCGAACTGTGGAAGCGGTCGAACTCCGCTCCCCGGCTATAGGCGATCACAGTGGGGAAGCCGCGTACCTTGTGCTTGCCGGCAATGCGCATGTTCTCGTCGGCATCCACCTTGGCCAGCAGGAACTTGCCCTGATACTCCTTCGCCAGCCTCTCCAGATGCGGCCCCAATACCTTGCACGGCGCACACCACTCCGCGCCGATGTCCAGCAGGACAGGCAGTTCCTGTGAGCGGACGAGCACGCGCTCGTCGAAATTGGCTTCTTCCACGTCATAAGAAAAAGGATGCGGGTCTTGCATGTGCATGGTTAATCTGTTCCTTTAAGTCGGGTGCTGTTTGTAAAGATTAGGGGTACACTACCCCAATACGATTTGATGGTGAATTAACGGCGACGCTATGCTACCAGACAATGCAATTCGTTTTGAGGCTGCAGATCGGACATGGCTGGACCATCTGGTTATGGAGCACGGAAATTCCCCGTCCAGCCTGTTGCAGATATTGAGGGGCATGCAGGAACATTTCGGGCATATCCCGGCCCACCTTGTCTCCCACCTCGCCGATCAATTGGCCATTCCGCGCGCGCGCATTGAAAGCGTCGCCTCGTTCTACTCCTTCCTGCATTTCAAGCCGCACGGCGAATACCGCGTCCTGTTCTCCGACAATATCACCGACCGCATGTCGGGAAGCACGGCATTGATGGATCTGATGTGCCAGCAACTGTGGCTGCAGCCGGGCAAGCTCTCCGAAGACGGACTGGTCAGCATCGACACGACCTCGTGTACCGGCATGTGCGATCAGGGGCCTGCCATGCTGGTGAACGATCGCGCCATCGCGCGCCTGGATCACCAGCGCATACAGGAGATCGTCCAGCTGATCCGCAACCGCACGCCGCTGACCGACTGGCCTGCCGATTTCTTCCGCATCGAGGACAATATCCGCCGCAGCGGCATGCTGCTCGGCAACACCCTGCTCCGCGGGGAGGTGCTGCGTGCGGCATTGTTGCTCGGCAGCCACAACATCCTCGAACAATTGAAGGCATCGGGATTGCGCGGACGCGGCGGCGCAGGCTTTCCAACCGGCCAGAAGTGGGAAGCATGCCGCCACGCGGCGGGGACGGAACATTACGTGGTATGCAATGCCGACGAAGGCGAGCCGGGCACCTTCAAGGACCGCGTGCTGCTCACCCGCCAGGCCGACCTGGTATTCGAAGGCATGACCCTGTGTGCGCTGGCCACCGGCGCCAGAAAGGGCTTCCTTTACCTGCGCGGCGAATACCGTTACCTGCTCGAATCCTTGCAGGCGGTGCTGCAACGCCGCCGCGAGGACAAATTGCTGGGCGTGAATATCCTCGGCCAGCCCGGATTCGATTTCGATATCGACATCCATCTTGGCGCAGGCGCCTATATCTGCGGCGAAGAATCGGCGCTGATCGAATCGCTGGAAGGCAAGCGCGGCGTGCCGCGCAACCGGCCGCCATTCCCGGTGACGCATGGCTATCTGCAGCAGCCGACGGCCGTGGACAATGTGGAGACCTTCTGCCAAGCCGCCATGGTGCTGCACACCGGGCCGGAAAAATATCGCTCCATCGGCACGGCCAGATCGGCCGGCAGCAAGCTCATCTCGGTGTCCGGCGATTGCCCGAGCCCGGGCATCTACGAATACCCGTTCGGCGTAACGGTGCGACAAGTGCTGCAGGATTGCGGCGCGGTGAACACTGCCGCAGTCCAGGTCAGCGGCCCTTCCGGCGTGTGCGTTCCGGAAAGCGAGTTCGACCGCAAGCTGGGTTTCGAGGACCTTCCTACGGCTGGCGCATTCATGGTGTTCGACGACAGTCGCGACATGTTCGAAGTGGCGCGCAACTTTGTCCATTTCTTCGCTCACGAAAGCTGCGGCTTCTGCACACCCTGCCGGGTCGGCACCTCGATGCTGAAACAGGGCATGGACAAGATCGCCGCCGGACACGGCACGCACTACGATCTTTCCGAGATCGACAATCTGGACCGCATATTGCAGACCACCTCGCACTGCGGCCTGGGACGCACTGCCTGCAACCCGGTCCTGCATACCCTGAAGCACTTCCGTCCGGCCTACGAAACCCGCCTGAAATCGCTGGAATTCGAACCGGCCTTCGACCTTGATGGCGCGCTGGCCAGGGCACGGCAAATGACTGGTCGCGACGATGCCGGCGCACACCTGAAGGAAAGCGAATGAATGAAACCTTCCAGCTCGACGGCGCCAGCGTTCCCTTCGAACCGGGACAAACCGTGATGCAGGCCGCACTGGCGGCCGGACATTACATACCGCACTTGTGCTACCACCCCGAGTTCAAGCCGCACGGCAGCTGCAAACTGTGTACGGTGAAGATCAACGGGCGCACGATGGCATCCTGCACCATGCCGGCCGAAGTCGACCTGAATGTGGAGAGCGACATCGAGGAGCTGAACGCCCTGCGCCGCTCCCTGGTGCAGATGCTGTTCGCCGAAGGCAACCATTTCTGCCCGTCCTGCGAAAAGAGCGGCAACTGCATGCTGCAGGCGCTGGGCTACGACCTTGAAGTTCACGCCACCGGCTTCCGCCACCTCTATCCGGACCGCCCGCTGGATGCAACCCACCCCGACATCCTGCTCGATTTCAACCGCTGCATCCTGTGCGAATTGTGCGTACGCGCCTCCAGCGAGGTGGACGGAAAAAATGTATTCGCCCTGGCTGGACGCGGCATCACCAAACATCTGATCGTCAATGCAGAATCGGGATTGCTCAAGGACACCAGCATGGCGCTCACAGACAAGGCGATGCAAGTCTGTCCGGTCGGCGTGATCCTGCCCAAGCGTGTCGGTTTCAGCGTGCCCATCGGCGAACGCCGCTATGACCAGCGGCCGATCAGTGAACAGGCACTGGATGATGCGCCACGCCAACCTGTCCGCGGTGATGGCTGTGCCGCCTGCGAGGAGTGACATGAGCAAGAAACTGCGCGTCGCCACCACATCGCTCGCTGGCTGCTTCGGCTGCCACATGTCCTTCCTCGATATCGACGAACGCCTGCTGGCCCTGCTCGATCTGGTCGAATTCGATCGTTCCCCGATCACCGACATCAAGCATTGCGGCCCCTGCGACATTGGCATCGTCGAAGGCGGTGTCTGCAATGCAGAGAATGTGCACGTGCTGCACGAGTTTCGCAAAAACTGCAAGATACTGATCGCCATCGGCGCCTGCGCCATCAATGGCGGCTTGCCTGCGCAACGCAACCATCTCGATCTCGGTTCCTGCCTGACCGAGGTATATCTCACCGAACCGGGACTGGCACACGGCCACATCCCGAACGATCCGGAGCTGCCGCTGCCGCTGGACAAGGTGCATCCCTTGCACGAAGTGGTGAAGATCGATTACTTCATTCCGGGTTGTCCGCCTTCCGCCGACGCCATCTGGAAATTCCTCACCGACCTCATCGCCGGCAAGACGCCTGAGCTGGGGCATGATTTGATTAAGTATGATTGAAATACATTTGGCCACAGAGATCACGGAGCACACAGAGAAAGGCTGCGAAGCGCTCTATGGTCCCTGTGTACCTGGTGGCAAAGGATTTTGAATATGGCTAATGATCTGGAAACCGCCGCCCACCCCGAGAACCTGCGCCGCGTGGCCATCGATCCGGTCTCGCGCGTCGAAGGCCACGGCAAGGTGACGCTGCTGCTGGACGAGAACGACCGCGTGCATCAGGTGAGGCTGCACATTGTCGAATTCCGCGGCTTCGAGAAATTCATCCAGGGCCGTCCCTACTGGGAAGCGCCGGTGATGGTGCAGCGGCTGTGCGGCATCTGCCCGGTCAGCCATCATCTGGCGGCATCCAAGGCGATGGACATGATCGTGGGTGCCACGCTCACGCCGACAGCCGAGAAGGTGCGTCGCCTGATGCACTACGGCCAGATACTGCAGTCGCATGCGCTGCATTTCTTCCACCTGTGCTCGCCCGACCTGCTTTTCGGTTTCGATTCGGAGGTGGCGAAGCGCAACATTGTCGGTATCGTCGCCGCCTATCCGGACATCGCAAAACAGGGCGTGCTGCTGCGCAAATTCGGGCAGGAGGTGATCCGCATCACTGCGGGAAAACGTATCCATGGCACCGGCTCCATCCCGGGCGGGGTGAACAAGAACGTGAGCGTCGATGAGCGCGACTACCTGCTGCAAGACATCGAACAGATCGTGGCCTGGAGCCAGTCATCGGTCGGCATCGCCAGGCAGCTGTTCGAACAGAATCTCGATCTCTACAACAACTTCGGCCGCTTCAAGGCGCACACGCTCAACATGGTGCGCGAAGATGGCGCACTCGATCTGTACCACGGCGGCTTGCGCGCACGCGACATGGATGGCAGGACGCTGTTCGACCATTACGATTACAGCCATTACTGGGATGTGATCTTCGAGGACGTGAAAACCTGGTCGTACATGAAGTTTCCCTTCCTGCGCAGCCTGGGACCGGAAAACGGCTGGTATCGCGTGGGACCGCTCTCGCGCGTGACGCAGTGCGATTTCATTCCCACCCCGCTGGCCGATCGGGCACGCCAGGAGTTCATGGCCTTCAACGGCGGCTCTGCAATGGGGGCGACGCTGGGCTTCCACTGGGCGCGCATGATCGAGATGCTGCACTCTGCCGAAGTGATCCGCGACCTGCTGCACGACCCCGACCTGCAAGGCAGCGACCTGCTCAGCAAGGGGGCGCGGCAGGAACGCGGCGTGGGCGTGATCGAAGCGCCGCGCGGTACCTTGATCCACCACTACAAGGTGGACGACAACGACCAGATCGTGCGCTGCAACCTGATCGTTTCCACCACCCACAACAACCAGGCGATGAACGAGGCTATCCGCCAGGTTGCGCGCCAATACATCGACGGCCGCCGCCTGACCGAAGGATTGCTCAACCACATCGAAGTTGCCATCCGCGCCTTCGACCCCTGCTTGTCCTGCGCCACCCATGCGCTGGGCAAGATGCCGCTGGAAGTGGAACTGCTGGATGCTGCGGGCGGGCGCGTGGATGTGCTGACGCGCTCATCCGACGGTTCTTTCAGCTGCGCTGCCTGATGCCCGCCCCCCTGCTCGTCTTCGCCATCGGCAACGAATCGCGCGGCGACGACGCACTGGCCCCACTGCTGCTGCGACAGCTCGCAGCGCAAGATTTCCCCCACGCCGAGTTCATCGAGGATTTCCAGTTGCAGATCGAGCACGTGACCGACCTGTCCGGTCGTGATGCCATCCTGTTCGTGGATGCAGACATGTCCTGTGCAGCTCCATGTCTGCTGCAACCCATCATCGCTGCACACGACCATAGTTACACCAGCCACGCCATGACGCCCCATTCCCTGCTGCATGCATTCCACCAGTTCTACGGCAAAGCAGCTCCGCCCAGCTACCTGCTACGCATTCGCGGGTATGGATTTGAATTGGGAGAAGGATTGAGTCCGGAAGCGGAAACGAATTTGCAGCAGGCTGGGGCGAAGGCGCAAGAGTGGATTGCTGAAGCAGGAACAGTCAGGGCAATACTTGACTAATATACTGCGAAATGTATAGTGGAAACACGCAATCTGTAACGGCACTCAGACTACCAAGCATGCATCGTTCAGTACTACGCTCTGAATTGATTGCGGCAGATGCTTTGCGATGAATCAGAAAAATCGAGCTTTTGCATGTGCCAGTAACTCCGCGCAGTTTTGGTAATAACTGCTGAAGAAATGGAGGATGATATGGCGGCATTTTTCGGTATCGACGAACTCAAAGCGCAAGGCTTCATCGACAAGAGCGTAGTGTGTTTTCCTCATTCTCCAGATGGAAAGACAGACTTGCACGCTGTCGTTTCCCCCATCAGAAACGAAGACATCGTATTCATCAAGCACTGCACACATCAACTCAGTCTGCATATCAAAGCAGTCGGAATTGTGCAGTCCGATTATCCAATCGAAAGCGATTTGGGCACATGCTTGCCGGTTAAATGGGTGTGGCAGGGCGAAAAAGTGCCCGTAAATACGGATGAAGTATTTTCGCTATGCGGCGAAGTACTTTACGAGGAGTTCAATATCTCGGTGCAAAGAGAAATCATCGATTTGTTGCCTGGCAAATACCGATTGCCAGAGTATGGAAATGCACACGTTTCATGATTTATGGTTTACGGCTTGGACGCTCTCGCAAAGGATGTAATTATTTGTGCGAAGGAGGCTGTCATGAGTAGCATATGGCTCAGCGTTTCGACCTTCATCGTTATCGTTCTGTCACTTTTTATGGTGGGCGTTTTATTTTTTGCTGCACACTGATGCCTGCTTACGAAGTGTGGAAAGTTTGAAGCATAGTTTTCTATAGCTTCATGCGGGCACTTGAAGAGCGAATTTAATCGAAAGCTCCTGTGCGCTGCTTGGCATGCGCTTGTTTGACGCAAGCCCTGCCCACGACACAGCCGCGGAATGACGGTCAACCATAATAGAGACGGTTTGGACCGATTTTTGTCTGCAAGACAAGATAGATGAGACGGCGATGGCCGAACAGCCATCGCCACGAGAAGTTAAACCACCTTCACCTGCACCAGCTCTTCCCCGTTCGGGTCGGTGACATGCACTGCGCAGGCGATGCAGGGGTCGAAGCTGTGGACGGTGCGCAGGATCTCGATGGGTTGTTTGGCGTCGTGCAGCTGATGGCCTTTCAGCGCCCCCTCGTAAGGTCCCTGATTGCCCTGTGCATCGCGCGGACCGGCGTTCCAGGTGCTGGGCACGATGGCCTGATAGTTGTCGATCTTCTGGTCCTTGATGACGATCCAGTGCGACAGTGCGCCGCGCGGCGCCTCCATGACCCCCACCCCCTGCGCATGGCTGGGCCAAGATGACGGCTCCCATTTCGTTTCGTTGAAGGTCCTGATATCGCCGGCCTTGATATTGGCGACCAGTTGGTCGTACCAGCCCTGCATCGCATCGGCGACGATCTTGGTTTCCAGCGTACGTGCCGCCGTCCTACCCAGCGTCGAATACAGCGCCTGCACCGGCACATCGAGTTTTTTCAGCGTCATGCCGACCAGTTCCCTGGTCTGTTCGTGGCCCGATGCATACAGCATCAGCACGCGCGCCAGCGGTCCCACCTCCACCGCCTTGCCTTTCCAGCGCGGCGATTTCAGCCAGGAATACTCCTTGTCCACATCCAGGTAGTCGTAAGGTGGTTTCGGCCCGGTGTAATCCAGCTTGGTCTCGCCCTTGTAAGGATGCAGCCCCTGATCCTTGCCCACCGAATAATCGTACCAGGCATGACTGACGAACTCCTGTATCTCACCTTCCGCATCCATATCGATAGGATGGATCTTGCTCAGGTCGCGATCCAGTATCACGCCGGAAGGAATCAGGTAGGAAGACGGATCGGACATCCCCTTGGCCGGGAAATCCCCGAAAGTGAGGAAGTTGCCGACGCCCTCGCCCTGCCTGAACCAGTCCTTGTAGAACCCGGCGATGGCCAGCGTATCCGGCACGTAGACCTGGTCGACGAAGCTGCGCATCTGGTTGATCGCGTTCTGCACCGTTTGCAGCCCGACCACATTGAGCGCAGTGCCGGAATTCCCGCCGTGGAAATGCGGGCCGTTGCCCTGACCAGGATGGTTGGGGTCGATACTGATCGCACAGGGAACGCCGCCAACCAGGAACATCGGGTGCGGATTCTTGCCGCCGAACACGGCATGCAGTTTCACCACGTCGCGCTGCCAGGCCAGCGCGTCCAGATAATGGGCCACCGCCATGAGGTTCGCCTCGGGCGGCAGCTTGTAGGCCGGATGTCCCCAGTAGCCATTGGCGAAGATGCCCAGTTGGCCGGCATCGACGAAGCCTTTCAGTTTCTTCTGCACATCGCTGAAATATCCCGGCGACGATTTGGCATAACCGGACAGGCTTTGCGCCAGCGCAGAAGTCGCCTTGGGATCGGCCTTCAGGGCCGAGACCACATCCACCCAGTCCAGCGCATGCAGATGGTAGAAGTGCATTACGTGATCGTGGATGTACTGCGCTCCGATCATCATGTTGCGGATCAGCTGCGCGTTGCTCGGCACTTCGATCTTCAGCGCGCTTTCCACCGCGCGTACCGATGCGATGCCATGCACCAGCGTACACACGCCGCAGATGCGCTGCGCGAATGCCCAGGCTTCGCGCGGGTCGCGTCCGCGCAGGATGATTTCGATGCCGCGCACCATGGTCCCGGCCGATGAGGCGCGGGTGATGCGGCCCGAGGCATCGGTCTCCGCCTCGATACGCAGATGCCCTTCGATGCGGGTGACCGGATCGACGATGACGCGACGTGCAGCGGGTTCGTTCATGATGCGTTTTCCTCAACAAGATATTCGGCCAGCAACTCGGTCAGACCAACCACTTCGACCTTCATGTGGTAATGCTCCAGCCCCTCTTCCATCACGATGCGGCAATTGGCGCAGGCAGTGATCAGCGTTTGCACGCCGGTGGCTTCGATCTGTCCCTTTTTGTGCTTGAACGCTTCCAGCCGCAACGGTTCGGCACGCGAATTGGCCGACACGCCGCCACCGCCGCCGCAGCACCAGTTCATCACGCCTGCATCCGGCATTTCGCGGAAATCTGCGGCCACCTCGCCCAGCAGGCGTCGCGGTTGTTCGACCACGCCGCCGCGACGTGCGATCTGGCAGGGATCGTGATAGGTCAGCGGACGTTTATCCTTGCCCTGGGTCTTGAGCTTGCCTGCCTTGTGCAGCTCGTCCAGCACCTCAAGGATATGCTTCACCTCGAAACCGAAGGGTCTCCCCATCAGGTTCGGTCCCTCCCAGCGTATCGCGGTGAAGGCATGGCCGCATTCCGGGCTGATCACGCATTTCACCTTCAGCCGTTCAGCAGCCACCACGATGCGGCTGACAATCTCGCGCGCCAGGTCCGAAGCGCCGATCTGGATGCCGCTGTTGGTCGCTTCGAATGCGTCCTGGGCCAGGGTCCAGCTTACCCCGGCCTGCTTGAAGATGCGGCTCAGCGCAGACAGGTATTCGGGAAAGTTGATGATCTCCATCGAGGACATCAGGACGAGGTAATCCGCCCCTGCACGCTCGACCGGCACCTCGATACCGGTCTCGGCCTGCACGTGCTTGATCTGCGCCAGCACCGCCGGCCATTTGATGCCCATCGGGCTGCCGAGCGTGACGGCACGAGTAGTGGCATCGACCAGATCTTCCTGGGCATGTCCCGAAGCCGCCATGCCTTCGCGCATCTTGCGGATCATGTAGGTGATATCGTTACCCACCGGACACACCATGGAACAACGCCCGCACAGCGTACAGCTGTCGTAGACCAACGGCTCCCATGCGTCCAGTTCCGCATCGGTCACCGGCCTGGACCAGCCGAACATTTTTCCCAGCTTGCCAAGCAGGGTGTACTCCTGTTTCCAGACGCGCCGCAATGGCTCCAGTTTATGGATCGGCGTGTATTGCGCATCGCCGGTCTCGGTATAGAACAGGCAAGCCTCGGCGCAAAGGCCACAGTGCACGCAACTGGAAAAGAAACTGGCGATCGGCGCATCGATCACTTCCTTGAAGGAATTGAGGCCCTTTTCTAGTGTCGCGCTCATGACTCGCCTCCCTTTCGACCGGTTACGCGCTGCAAATCCGTGCGTCGGCTGCCGCCAGCATGCCAGGACGCTCCCCTCCCCGCTTCTCGGGTTCCCTGCCCGCAGTTCATGATGCCACTCCCTTGCGCGCTGCGATCTCGCCGTTGTACCAGCGCGAAATGAACAGGGAGAAGGTGTGGAACAGCTTGGTGAAAGGCAGCAGCACCAGCAACAACTCGACCGAGAACAAGTGCAGCGCCAGCATCAGGGTATATTCGAACAGCAGGTGATGGTAGGAAAGATAGCCGGTCAGCAGCGGCAGCAGCGTCACGGTCCAGGCCAGGTAGTCGCCAAAGCCCGACAACATGCGCTTTACCCGGTTGTTGAGGCGATGCGCCAGTACAACCACCAGTGCCACGATCGCAGCCACGACCAGAGCGTCGACCAGCGCCGTGGGCAAGCTTGGCCAGACCAGGCCTGTCATGCTGCGGAAAAATTCGATGTGCGCTGCCAGGAAAAAGATGGCGACAAACAATCCGAAATGGAATACATAACCGCCGATATAGGTCACTGAATCGCGTTTCAGCATCCCAGGTGCGGGCATCGAACGAGTGAACATGGTGCGCCAACCGCTGCCGGGCGTGCCGCTTCTGGCTCTGGCCAGATCGGCTTTTCGTCCCAGACTGAAGATTTCGAACAGGCGCAGCACGACGCCCAGCACAAATATCGACAATGCCCAGTTCAACGCGCTGCCACGTGCGAAAGTCAGGAGTTCAAGATGGTTCATTTGTCCTCCCTGACCAGGTCCTGCACGGTCACTCGTTCATGTGCGGCTTTCGCAGCAGACTTGGTCGAGCGGTTGTACCAGGTGATCGCCACCCCCGCGACGGCGCCGGCTGCGGCGGCTTCGCCCAGCATGGCGGTCGAGGCAGATATCGGCATGGACAAGGCCTTGTATAAAGGGCCGGCATCCCAGAATTTGGGTTCCGAACAGCCAATGCAGCCATGGCCGGATTCGATCGGGAAACTGGTCCCGTCGTTCCATTTGGTGGTCGCGCACGAGTTGTAGGTTACCGGGCCCTTGCAGCCCAGCTTGAACAGGCACCAGCCCTGCCGCGCCGCTTCATCGTCGAAAGTCTCCGCGAACTTGCCCTGGTCATAGAACGGACGGCGATAACAGCGGTCATGGATCGTTTCGCCATAGAAAGATTTTGGCCGTCCCAGATCATCCAGTTCGGGAAGGCCGCCAAAGGTCAGGAAGTTCGCAAGTACCCCGGTCATCACCACCGGGATGGGCGGACAGCCCGGCACATTCACGATGGGCTTGTCCTTGACGATCTCGCTTACCGGAACGGCTCCCGTCGGGTTGGGATTGGCCATGGGGATGCCGCCATAGGTCGCGCAGGTGCCCACCGCAACGATCGCTGCGGCGCCTTTGGCCGTCTCGACCAGCATATCGTGGTTGCTGATGCCGGCGATGGTGGAGAATCCGGGATTGCCCATCGGAACGGAACCATCGACGATCAGCAGATATTTGCCTTCGTTGTCTTTCATCGCCTGCGCGCGGGCGTGCTCTGCCGCTTCTCCGGAAACCGCTTGCAGCGTATGGTGGTAGTCCAGCGAGATCAGGTCGAAGATCAGGTTTTCCAGCGTCGGCGAATGCGAGCGCGTAATGGATTCGGTGCAGCCGGTGCATTCCTGAAACGAAAGCCAGATCACCGATTGTCGTCGCGCCTTGCTGATGGCATCGGCCATCACGCCCGCCATCGCGGGAGGTAACGCCAACAGGGCGGCCAGAGAAGTGCAGAACTGGAGGAATTCGCGGCGGGTGACCCCGCGCTGCGCCAAGCCCTCGCCGACGGTTCCGGGCAGGTAACCCGGCTGTTGCTGTGCTCGCTTCATGCTGACTCCTTGTGGTCGTTGAACCAGGGAACGCCGGCGAATTCTGCGCGCACGCATCAGCCGCGTCAACTCATCGCATGTTGCATGACAGCTACATGTCGCCGGAGAAGCGTGTGACGATTCCCGCAGCAATCTCGCATATATGCGGCAGTGCCGCCGCCACCGCCGGTGTCAGCGTCTCGCCCCAATCCACCTGAGCCGGCTGTATGGCGACCAGTGCGCGCCTGCTCGGCCAATGCCCGGTGAGGAGCGAAACCGACCTGAGGTCGAGCAATCCGACTTCATGCACGCTGCTCTTGCGATTTTCGCCGAGGAAACGATCCATTTCCTCGCCTTCGAAGCTGCGCACCGTCCCCGGCCTGGCACCGAGTTCGGCCGCATCGATCACCAGCAGGGCATCGCATTCGCTGATCGGCACCGCCAGCGTGAACGACAAGGTGCCGCCGTCGAGGAATTCCATGTCTTCGCGCTCGCCATATCGGGCAGCCAGTTCCTCCATCGCAACAATCCCCACCCCCTCGTCGGCAAGCAAGGTGTTGCCGATACCCAGTATGAGTATCTTCATGCCAGCCTCGCCTCCCCTGAGACCCGGGGAAGATGGTCGTGATTATCGCGGTATCGTGACATCGGGGAAGTAGGCATCGAGATTCGTCTCGCCCTGCATCGCAGCGGCCAAGCCGTCGAGCGCGAGATCGATTTCGCCGGCCCGCTGCGGGGTGAGTTTTTCGCGGGCATGTCCCAAGACGGCGTACACCCATTCGCCGGGAATCACTTCCCCCAGCAACAGGGTATTGAGCCACTCGCGTCGACCGCGCCCTTCGCACCAAGCGAATGCGCCATCGATTTCGACAACTTGCATGGGTATGCCAAGACACATGGATGCAATCCTACCAGTAAAACCCGATCTGGATTCAACGGCAATGATGCATTCAATGGCGCTGACGTACGGCTTCGAACAGGCATACCGCCGCCGCCGCCGCCGCGTTCAATGACTCGACCTTGCCCGGCATGGGAATGATGAAATGCTGATGTGCCGCCTCCAGCAGGGTGGCCGACAGACCGGCTCCCTCGTTGCCGATGGCAAACGCCAGTTTTCCGCGCAGATTGCAGTCATACAGGGATTTTTTCGCCTGCAGCGAGGCGGCCAGTATCTTGCCGGCGAACTCCGCCGCGACCTCGTGCAAATCCGCCGATTGCACGATATCCAGCACGAAGTGCCCGCCCATCCCTGCCCGCAGCACCCTGGGCGACCACGCATCGGCACAGCCAGACGACAGGAAAACCGCATCGCAACCGGCCGCTGCCGCCGATCGCAGGATGGAACCCAGGTTGCCCGGATCCTGGATATCTTCCAGCATCAAGGCAAGCTGGCTATGCGCAACCTGGATCCCGGCAAAGGGAATATCGATCAATGCAAGCAGGCCATTGGGGGTTTTGAGTTCGGAAAGCTGCGCGAACAGCGCGTCGTCGAATTGCGTCTGCGGCACATCGGCGCAGGCCCCGAGCAAGGCGACGATTTCGGCTTCCTGCAGCGCCTGCTCGTTCAGTAGCAGGTGCCTCGGACGCTGGCCGGAATCGAGGAAGGCACGCAGCAGGTGGGGGCCGTCGAGCAGGGTCTGTCCAGCCGCGTGCCGCTCGCGGCCGGACGAGGACAGTTTATGCAGCGACTTGTAGAACGGATTGTCGCGCGAAGAGATGCGCTTGATCGCGGACATCAGGCGGCGTTGGCTTCCGGTGCGGACGCTGCCGCTTCAGCATCGGTCGCGGCAGGCCCGGCTGGCGCCGGCTCATCGGCGATGCCGGCTTCCAGCAACGAGCCCATCTCTTCCAGCGCAGGCAGTTCCTGCAGGGAGCGCAGGTTCAGGTCGTCCATGAACTGCGGCGTAGTGGCATACAACGCCGGCTTGCCCGGTGTGTCGCGGGTGCCGATGCTCTCGATCCAGCCGCGGCCTTCCAGTGTCTTCAACACCTGCGAGGACACGGCGACGCCGCGTATCTCCTCGATGTCGCCGCGAGTGACCGGCTGGCGATAGGCGATGATGGCCAGCGTTTCCAGCACGGCACGGGAATAGCGCGGAGGCTTCTGCGGGTCGAGCCTGTCCAGGTATTGCTGCATCTCGGGACGCGCGCGGAAACGCCAGCCGCTCGCGACACGACTCAATTCGATGCCGCTGTCGGCGTATTTCTGCGCCAAATGCTGCAGCAATTCCTCGACCATCCTGCTTTCCAGCGGAGCCTCGCTCAGGCGCTTCAGTTCGGCGATGGACAAAGGCTCCTGCGTGGTCAGCAAGGCCGCTTCAAAGATACGTGTCAGCAGCGCGATATCGACCGCATGCTCCGCTTCCACGACAGCGGTATGTTCTTCACTCGGCAGTAATGGCTCGACTGGTTCTGACATAGATATTCCCCAAGCTTTCGGTTTGCGTGATCTCGACCAGGTTCTCTTTGGCAAGTTCGAGGATGGCGATAAACGTGACGACCAGCACCGGAATGCCGGCATCCAGTTCGAACAGGCTTTCAAACGACACGAAATCGGTATTGCGCAATTGCCGCAGCACCTTGGTCATCTGCTCCCGTACCGACAATTCTTCGCGCCGCACGCGGTGATGCGCGTTCACCTTGGCGCGCGTAAGCAGTGCCAGCCATGCGTTGCGCAGGTCTTCCACGCTGACCTGGGGCAGCCGCTCGATTACGGTGCGCTCGATCAGCACTTGTACCAGCTCGAAATCGCGCCCGGCTTGCGGCAACTCGTTCAGCTTCTGCGCGGCCAGCTTCATCTGTTCGTATTCGAGCAGGCGGCGCATCAGTTCGGCACGCGGGTCTTCCACGGCCTCCTCTTCGTTCGCCTTGGGAGGCCGCGGCAGCAGCATGCGCGACTTGATCTCGATCAGCACCGCGGCCATCAGCAGATATTCGGCGGCCAGTTCCAGGCGATGGCGCTGCATCGCCTCGATATAGGCCATGTATTGCTTGGTCAGCGCCGCCATCGGGATATCCAGCACATCGAGATTGTGCTTGCGGATCAGATACAGCAGCAGGTCGAGCGGTCCCTGGAAAGACTCGAGCACCACCTCCAGCGCATCCGGCGGGATGTACAGGTCCAGCGGCATCTCGGTGATCGGTTCGCCGTGGATATGCGCCACCGGATTGGCCGCTTGTTGCAGGGGTTGTGCCTCTGTCTCGCTCATGTTCAGTTGTAACCGAGTCCCATCGCCTCGCGCACGTCGCGCATGGTTTCGTTGGCGAGCTTGCGCGCTTTCTCGCAGCCGTCGGCGATGATGTTGCGCACCAGGCTGGGATCGTCCAGGTAGAGCTGTGCGCGTTCGCGCATCGGCTTCTGTTCTTCCAGCACGCCAGCGATGACGGGCTGTTTGCATTCGATGCAGCCGATGCCGGCGCTCTTGCATCCCTGCTGCACCCACTGCTTGATGGCATCGCTGGAATAGACCTTGTGCAGTTGCCAGACCGGACATTTTTCCGGATCGCCCGCATCGGTGCGGCGGATGCGCGCCGGATCGGTCGGCATGGTGCGGATCTTCTTGCTCACCTCGGCTTCGTCTTCACGCAGGCTGATGGTGTTGTTGTACGATTTGGACATCTTCTGGCCGTCCAGGCCGGGCATGCGCGAAGCAGCGGTCAGCATGGCCTGCGGTTCGGAAAGTATCATCTTGCCGCCGCCTTCGAGGTATCCGAACAGACGCTCGCGATCGCCCAGGCTCAGGTTCTGCTGTTCGTCCAGCAGGGATTTGGCGGACTCCAGGGCCTCGTCATCGCCCTGCTCCTGGAACCGCGTGCGCAATTCGGCGTACAGCCTGGCTTTTTTGCCGCCCAGCTTTTTCACCGCCGCTTCGGCCTTCTCCTCGAATCCGGGTTCGCGCCCGTACATGTGGTTGAAGCGGCGCGCCAATTCGCGCGTGAACTCGATATGCGGAATCTGGTCCTCGCCCACCGGCACTTTGGTGGCACGATAGATCAGGATGTCCGCGCTCATCAGCAAGGGATAGCCGAGGAATCCGTAAGTGGTCAGGTCCTTGGAAGTCAGCTTCTCCTGCTGGTCCTTGTAGGTCGGCACCCGTTCCAGCCATCCCAGCGGGGTGATCATCGACAGCAGCAGGTTCAGTTCCGCATGTTCCGGCACGCGCGACTGGATGAACAAGGTGGCTTGAGCCGGATCGACACCGGCCGCAAGCCAGTCGATGACCATGTCCCACACGCTCTGTTCGATGACCTGGGGCGAGTCATAGTGCGTGGTCAGTGCGTGCCAGTCTGCCACGAAGAACAGGCACTCGTACTGGTGCTGCATCTCCACCCAGTTCTTCAATACACCGTGGTAATGCCCCAGGTGCAGACTGCCCGTGGGGCGCATTCCGGATAACACGCGATCAGCAAACATAGTTCTACTTGACGATAAACATTAAAAAATCGTTTCAATCACCCGGATCACACCGCTCACCAGCGGCGTCAGTATCCAGCCCAGTATCGGCTGCCCGCCGACGGGCACCACCGCCAGCAGGATCAGGATGACCATGCCGTACGGTTCCACTTTCGATAGTTTGTAAGCCTGCCGGTGCGGCAGCAGGCTGATCGCAATGCGGCCACCGTCCAGTGGAGGCAATGGCAACAGATTCAGCACCAGCAGGACGGCGTTGATTGTAACCCCGATCTGCGACATGCCTATCAGCGGTTCGGCAAAATAATTGCCGGGGAACATCAATGCCAGCTTGATCATCAAGCCCCATATCAGGGCCATGGCCAGATTGGATGCCGGTCCTGCCAGGGCCACCCAGAACATGTCCTGCTTGGGCCGCCGCAGTGCGGCGAAATTCACCGGCACCGGCTTGGCCCAGCCGAACAGGATGCCGCCCACGAACAACGTCAGCAGCGGCAACAGGATGGTGCCTATGGGATCGATATGATGCATCGGATTCAACGATATCCGCCCCTGCTGGTATGCCGTCAGATCGCCAAAATGGCGTGCCGCATAGCCGTGCGCGGCTTCGTGCAAGGTGATGGCGAACAGCACCGGGATGGCGGCAAGCGCGATGGTTTGTATCAGTGCATCAAGATTCATTTATTCCTCTATTCCCAGATGTGCGACTTCTCCCTTGCCCCGGCGCAGCAATACCGGCACGGCCTCGGTCAGATCGATCACCGTGGTCGATTCGGTTCCCACCGGGCCGCCCGCAATAATCAGTTCAACAAGACGTTCCAGGTGTGTGCGTATCTCGTCCACGTCCGTCATGGGCTGCTCGCCATCGGGCAAGATCAGCGTGGAACTCAGCAGCGGCTCGCCCAGTTCTTCCAGCAAGGCCAGCGCGACCGGATGGTCGGGTATGCGCAACCCTATGGTGCTTCGCTTGGGATGCTGCAAGCGGCGCGGCACTTCCCTGGTCGCTTCCAGAATGAAAGTATAGCTGCCCGGCGTATTGTTCTTGAGCAGCCTGAACCGGGCATTGTCCACGCGCGCATATCTGGACAGTTCGGACAGGTCGCGGCACATCAGGGTCATCAGGTGCTTCTCGTCCAGACCGCGTATCTGCCGGATACGCGTCACTGCATCCTTGTCGTCCAGATGGCAGCCGAGAGCATAACCGGAATCGGTGGGATAGACGATCACGGCGCCGTTGCGCAGCATCTCTGCAGCCTGCTTGATCAGGCGCGGCTGCGGATTGTCGGGATGGACGGAAAAGAACTGCGCCATCGTTCAGGCTGCCGCCGCTTCCCACGAAGTCCACACCGGACGGCAGTCCAGCGGAAAATCGGGCAACCGCCCCAGATCGCGGTAGCTCTCTCCGGGCCCATGGAAGTCGGAGCCGCAGGAGCACAGCAGCCCGAATTCCTGGGCATAGCGAGCGAACTCGGCATACTGAGGCGGCGTATGGCTGCCGCTCACCACCTCGATGCCCTGCCCGCCGAGTTCGACGAACTCTTTCAGCAATTCGAGCAAAGTCGTCCTGCCCATCGGCTTGCGACCGGAAGTGTAACGTCCCGGATGGGCCAGTACGGCGATGCCACCGCTCCCGCGTATCCATGAGATCGCATCCCGCAGATCCGCCCACTGATGCGGAACATAGCCGGGCTTGCCGTTTACCAGGTAACGATTGAACACGCTGCGCACGTCTTTGCAGTGCCCGATCTCGACCAGATAGCGTGCGAAATGGGTACGCCCGATGATGTCCGGATTCGCGGCATAACGGTAGGCACCTTCCAGCACGCCACCGATGCCGCTGCGCGCCAGGGATTCGGCCATCAGTTCGGCTCGGTGCCTGCGCCCGCTGCGGATGCCGCGCAGACCTTCGACCAGCGCGGGATACTCGGGATCGATATGCAGGCCGACGATATGCAGGGTGTGCTTGCGCCAGGTCACCGATATCTCGACCCCGTTGATGAAGGCGATACCGTGGCTGGCGGCTGCCTTGGCCGCTTCCTCCAGCCCGGCCACATCGTCGTGATCGGTCAACGCCAGCACCTTCACCTCGCGGCCGGCAGCGCGTGCCACCAGCTCGGTCGGCGTGAGCGTACCGTCGGAGACGTTGGAATGGCAATGAAGGTCGTAGTCCAGCATCAAAGGTCGCCGCCCCCCTTCTTCATCGCCTTGCCCTCTTCGGCGCGTTTGCGGCGCACTTCTTTCGGATCGGCGATCAGCGGGCGATAGATTTCGATACGGTCTTTCTCGCGCAATACGGTGTCGGACTTGCTCAATTTGCCGAAGATGCCGAACTTGCCCTTTTCCAGGTCGATCTCGGGATACTTGTCGAGCAAGCCGGAAAGCCTGATCGCATCGGCGATGGTCGTCGACCGCGGCACCTCCAGCCTGAGCAGTGTCTGCTCTGCGGGAAGCGCATAAACCACTTCGATACTGATCTTTTCGTCACTCATTTGTTCGCATACACCTTGTCTGCGCGATGGATGAAGGCATCCACGAAACTGTTCGCGATATGGTGGAACACCGGGCCCACCAGCTTTTCCAGCAATTTGCTGGAAAACTCATATTGCAGGCAAAACTCTATTTTACAGGCTTCGTCGCTCAGGGGGATGAATCGCCAGCTGCCGTCCAGATGCCTGAATGGGCCATCCAGCAGCGTCATGTCGATCTGGTGCGGCGGATTGCGCTTGTTCTCGGTGCTGAAATGCTGCTTGATGTGGTGGTAATCGATATGCAGCGTGGCGTGCATGGTCGTACCCTGCATGTCCTGAATACTTGCCCCTCCGCACCAGGGCATGAACTGGGGATATTCCTCTACCCTGTCCACCAGATTGAACATCTGCTCCGCCGTATGCGGAACCAACACCGTTTTCTCAACCAGAGCCATTGCTTTACCAAGCTGCAAAATCAAAGGCTGGTAGAATATCGCAACACCAGGCAAAACACATCGTCCAATGAGCATTATCCAGAATAAAAAAGCCTTCCACGACTACTTCATCGAAGAAAAACACGAAGCCGGACTCATGCTGGAAGGATGGGAGGTCAAAGCCATCCGCGCGGGACGGGTACAGCTCAAGGAAGCCTATGTCCTCGCCAAGGATGGTGCACTGTACCTGTTCGGTTCCCATATCAGTCCGCTGCAGAACGCCTCCACCCATATCCACCCCGATCCCGTCCGCACCCGCAAATTGCTGTTGCACAAGCACGAGATCGACAAGCTCATTGGCAAGGTGCAGCGTGCCGGCTACACCATCATGCCGCTGGACATGCACTACAAGGGGGGCCGCGTCAAACTCGAGATCGGCCTGGCGAAAGGGAAAAAGGAGCACGACAAACGTGCGACCGAAAAAGAACGCGAGTCCAAGCGTGAAGCAGCCCAGGCGATGAAGAAAGAACGTCGCTAAATCTCCCGGTATGGCGGCCAGCCCGCCCTGCCGCCAAAACGTTCCGCTCACCTGTGGCATATCGCCCGCGCCGATCTTAAAAAAATATTAAATTGCCGCTGGCCGGATATTGAATTAGGGTTCCGCATCAGCGCCTGCCGCTATCCGCGCGAACAGGAGATTCCCCAATGTCCCCATGGCAACCGCAAAACAGAACTCGCCTGCGGCAGTGGTGCATCTGCTTCATCCTGGCCGCCGCAACCGTCGCTGTCGCTTCTGCCGCTCCCTTTGAACTTCCGCCCATCGTCCAGCCGGACAGCAATGAACACCATCCGGGCAAGATGATCTGGGCCGACCTGGTCACGCCCGACCTGGCTGCCGCCAAGCGTTTCTATGGCGGACTGTTCGGTTGGACCTTTCAGGATATTCATGGCCGGAATACCGACTATGCGATCGCCCGGCTCGACGGCATCCCTGTCGGAGGATTGGTGCAACGCGCGTTCCGGCCCGGCCAGCACCGACGCCCGGCGTGGCTGACATTCATCGCCGTGAAGGACATCGTGGAAGCCGAGCGGACCGCCCTGGCCCATGGCGGCAAGGAAATCTCGCAACCGCACATGTACGCCCAGCGCGGCACACAGGCGGTGTTTGCCGATCCCCAAGGCGCGGTATTCGGGATGCTCCAGTCGAGCAACGGAGACCCCGAGGACGTACAGGCACTGCCCGGCGAATGGATATGGAGTTCGCTGGTGACCAGCGATCCCCGGAAGGCTGCCGCTTTCTATCAGGCGATTTTCGGCTACGAGATCTTTGACTTTCCCAGCGATGACGGACTTGAGCACATTTTCCTGGCGAGCGAAAACTATGCCCGCGCCAGTTCGAACGCCATTCCGGCAGGAACCGGCAAACTCCCTCCGCACTGGCTGAACTTCATCCGGGTATCGAACGCCGCCGAGGCCGCCGCCAATGTGAAGAAGCTCGGCGGACAGGTACTGGTTGCTCCGCATCCGGACCGGCACGGCGGCATGGTCGCAGTCGTCGCCGACCCCGCCGGTGCGGCCTTCGGCCTGCTCGAATGGACAGGCACCGGCAGCGACGTGGGGGCGAAATGAACCGCCTCCTGCCGCGTCGCTCTGCCCGCCGGCTGATCCTTGTCCTGCTGCTGGCGTTCGGTGGCTGCACGGGTATGGGGGGCGGCTATTACGATGACGCAGATGGGTTCGAGAACATGGGCGCCATCGACTATCCCATGGGTTTTTATGAGCCCTACGGCTTCGGCAACTTTTATGGTCCTTATGGCTACTATGGCGGATGGCTACCCGGCTACCGGGTAGGACCTCCGCCTCCAGGCGGGTACAACCCTCCGGGGCATGCGGTTCCATCCGTTCCGACCAGGCCGTTTGAACACTTTGCTCCCGCAGGACGCCGCATCCCTTCCATTCCGATGCGCTCGCGTGGCGGACACTGGGGCGGTCGAGGGCGCTAGTGATTGCAGCAGGAACGGTGAGCCGTCGCCATGACACAAAAAAGCCCCAACCGGCCATGAATGATTCATGCGTTGGGGCTTGATGGTGCGTCTGATCGGATGAAGGCGTTGTGCGGCTTGCTTCAGGCGTCTGATCGCCGCCTGATCAATAAGTGTATTTAAGTGTCAGGTAATACGCTCTCGGATCGCTCGGATAGTAGTAATAGCTTGTTACGAACGAGCCGTTGGGCATGCTCACGCTCCCATGCCCTCCCGTCGTTGCATAGTTGCTACCCGCAAGGTTCTTGATGGTAAAGCGCGCCTCCCATGGGCCGGACTGATAACTTGAATACACATCGGCAACTGTAGCGGAGGGTATTTTGTGCAGCGTATTGGTCAGATCCCCGTCGTAATACTGGCTGCCGATATAGGTCATCACCCCGCCAACTCCCCAATGCGTATCCAGCGTGTAATTGGCTCGCGCATTGAAGGTGGTGTCTGGCACCAGGCTGATGGTATTGCCGTTGTATGCTCCGCCGGTATAGCGGGATTTTTGCAGTTTCCCGCCCAGGGAGACAATCAGATTCTGGGTGAGGCTGGTAGTCGAATCGAACACGACCCCTTTGCGGCGAATGACGTTGGGATCATTCGCATTGGCCCCCGTGTTCGGGTCGTACCGGATCTCATGTTGCGTATCCGACTGGAAGAGCGAGGCCGTCAGCCGGGTTTGCCAGAAACTCCAATCACCGCCGGCCTCATAGGTTTGAGATACCTGCGGCTGCAGGATGCCGTTGAATACCCGGTTGAAGGTTACCGGATCCCATCCCCAGAATTCGTCGATATTGGGAAAGCGGAATGACTGGTTCCATTTGACGAATATCTTTTGTCCATTGAGGTAATTGAAATTGACAGCCAGGTCCGCCGCATTCGCAGAGTAAGTCTTGCTTGCATTGACCGCGGGAGAATAGGCATTTGCATCATACGCAGTGGCCGCCTGGGTCTGGCGTCTGGCTCCCCCGCTCACTTCGACAGACGAAGACAGCGGGAACCGTTCGATCACATAGGGAGAGCGGCTGAGCAAAGTCGCGTTCCCGCTGTCGTTCATGCGGCTTGCCCCATAAAGAATCAGGTTCTGTTGCGCCAGGGCGCTGTATTGGTCGCCTGAACTCTCGTTGGACTTGTTGAAGTCATATCCGGCAACCGTGGTGCCCCATTTTCCCCAATCCGCTTTGACACGCGGGGTCAGATTCCAGGACCAGCTTTGCAAGCTGTTGTTGCTGGGGCTTGCAAAACCTGCATTGAAGGCTGCCTGGCTGGAGTAATAAGGCTGGTAGAAGTTCGAGGTCCGGGTGCCGTACATCGCCTCCCCTTCGAAGGTCAGCTTATCGTTCAGGCGTTGTACGTCTCCCAGCCAGACACGGCTGTTATCCACCTTGTTGGCCGACCCCACGTTGTTGAACTTAACCTGCTGCGGATTGCCCTGCCCGACTTCACCCAGCACGCCGCCGGGAGCCTGGGCATTCGAATGGCTTGCATTCACGCCCAGATAGATCTGATCCGGACCATCCAGGAATTCGGTCAGCTTGCCGCCAAATGAATACAGGTCGGCAGCCGAGTTCTCCCTCCAGCCATCGGTGTTCGCCGCATTGGCATTCAATTTCAGGGTCGTGCTCCCGGAGCCCAGGTTCAGGTCGGCGTTGGTCATGACCGTGCCAAAACTGCCCGCCTTGACCGTCACATCGTTGACTTTCGCACCGTTGTTCCTGGTGATGATGTTGATCACACCGCCTACCGCGCCATTGCCGTACTGTACGCTCGCCCCTCCCCGCAGGATTTCGATGCGCTGTATGGAGCCCAGCGGGATCGATTCCCATGAGACGGCCGATGAATCGATCGGATTCAATCTTTGCCCATCGAGGAGGATCAGCGTCGTGCTATTTGCCGTCGCTCCATAGCCGCCCATATCGACCGAAGCGCCGAGCCCAAGCTGCCCCAGGCTGGTACCGTTTACCACCAGCCCGCCCAGCTGGGATAGAACCTCAGGGATATTATTCGAACTGGAGTTCTCGATCTCCTCGCGCGTAATGACCCTGACGTTGGCAGGCACGTGATTCGAGCTTTCCTCAAAGCGCGAAGCAGAGACCAGTATTTCCGGCAGCGCTGCTCCGTCGGGTGTTGCATCGGTTGCCGCATGGACAACACTGGGCACCGCACACAACAGTGCGGTAAAGATTCCATTTCTGATTTGCATGAGATATTTCCTGAATAATTCCAAGCGTCCCCGTTGGAATGTGAAAACACAGGAAATGCAGCGGCGGGAACCGCCAAAGGAAACTGAAAACGGCGACTAGCCATCCATCAGGATCGTTCATGCCACCCACCCGCGGCATTTCCTGAACCGTGACCAAAGCCGGTATCCGGGCTCGCAAGTCTTGATCTGTCGCCTTCCCATGATCGCTCACAGTGGCGCATTGACAGATCCGCACTCGCTGACCGTTGCGGGGGCAGCACAGGCATTGGATTTCTCCGCACCTGTTTCCCGTTTAACTGCGTGTTTGAAAAATCTCGCAGCACTTCAAGTCGGCCGGGATTATAACTGAAACATGTCTGCCGACATGGGCCTGAATAAGTACAGCCGGGAGATATTTACTCCATACTACTAATGCGGATTAGTGCATTCTTCAGAAGATATAGATAACTACCTATATCTTATGGCATATATGGCATTGTCTGCATTACTGCTAAATTAGTGGGAAGCTTCTTGTTTCCAACAAATGCGAATCTGTCAGGAGCAAGCATGTTGGCAGAAAATTTCCAGATACGGCTTCAAAAATGTTTGGGTTGGCAAGCCGTTTTGCATACCGCTGTTTGATCGTGCAAATGCCCACGTTCGATACACTTTCTTCTCGCAGCGTTGACAACTTCAAGTTGTGCCGAATCCATTCAATTACAACAATATCTCCGCACCAGTTCACCCTGTATCTGATTGAACAAGAGCTGCATCGTTTCCAAACAAAGGGAAATCGATGAAAGCCAAGGATCAATTTCAACAGCGCCCATTAATCGCGATGTCGCCACCAATAGTGGCTTTCATCATTCAGTGGCTGTTCTGGTCCACCATTCAGCCGTTCGCATGGCTACTTTTCTTCCCTGCCGTTTTCATCAGCTCCTGGATCGGCGGATTACTGCCCGGATTGGTGAGCACACTTCTTTCTGCTGCGCTCGTTTCCTGGTTCTTCATTCCACCGCAATTCACATTCAGCGACAAAACGCCGATGGCCTATATTTCGGTTGGCCTGTTTTGCGTTATGGGCGCCGTTTTCAGCATTTTTAACGGAAGGCTCAGAAAAGCCAACAAGCAGATTGAAGAGACCAACACCACTCTGCGAACTAGTGAAGAACGCTATCGCATGCTGTTCGACGCGATGGATGAAGGCTTTTGCGTGATCGAGATGATCTACGACCCCATGGGTAAGCCGGTCGATTATCGTTTTGTGGAGATCAACAAGGCGTTCGAACAACAAACAGGATTAAAGGAAGCACTGGGCAAGACCATACGAGAAATGGTCCCCAACCACGATGAACACTGGTTCAAGATCTACGGGAAAGTGGCACAAACTGGCGAAGCCATCCGCTTTGAAAACCCGGCCAGCGCGATGCAAAGATATTACGATGTTTTTGCTTCGCGCATCGGAGGCGAAGGCAGTCCAAGAGTAGGATTGCTTTTCAAGGATATAACCGAGCGCAAGCAGTCCGAGACTGCGCTCGTCGCTGCCAAGGAGCAAGCCGAACTGGCCAACCGCGCCAAGGATTCTTTCTTGGCCACCATGAGCCACGAGATACGCACCCCTCTCACCGGCATGCTCGGAATGCTTGAACTGCTTTCGCTCACTCATCTGGACGTCGAACAGCGTTCGACGCTGGATGTGGCTTGGGATTCCGGCAGAGGATTATTGCGTATCGTCAGCGACATCCTTGACTGGTCGAAGATCGAAGAAGGGAAGCTGGAACTCTCGCCTCGCCCGACATCGATTCCGCAGCTGTTACAGGATGTCGTTAATACGTATTCGCGTGTCGCCAGTTCCAAGTCCCTGATGCTTTGGCAACACACGGATACGCGACTGAATGCGGCCTATATCGTCGATCCGCTCCGTCTTTCCCAGGTGCTCAACAATTTCGTCAGCAATGCGATCAAATTCACCCAGCAGGGCGAAGTCGAGTTGCGGGCCGAATTGCTGAAGCATGTCGAAAGCGGAGACAGGATACGTTTTTCTGTCAAGGATACGGGGATGGGCATTCCGCAGGAAGTGCAGGAGCGCATATTCCAGCGCTACCGCCAGGAAAGCGCGGATACCGCCCGCATGTATGGCGGAACTGGGCTGGGATTGGCGATCTGCCGCCGCCTGGCGGAAATGATGGATGGCCAGATCGACCTGAATAGCGAATATGGGCAAGGCTCCACCTTCAGCATCATCCTGACCCTGCCGATTTCCGGGATGCCGGGAGAGTCGGTGCGGAGCATGTACCCGGAAGTGAAGCAGCGCGAAGTCAAACCCCTGTTCATCGACAGTGCCGCCGCCCCGCTGATACTGGCGGTGGATGATCATCCGATCAACCGGGATTTGCTGGCGCGCCAGCTCCGATTGCTCGGTCTGCGTGCCGAAACCGCCGAAAACGGGCAAATCGCCCTGTCCATGTGGCGCGATGGCCGCTTTACCCTGATCATCACCGACTGCCATATGCCTGAGATGGACGGTTACGAACTCACCCAGGAGATACGAAAGATCGAGGCCGACAAACAACTTTCCCGGATTCCAATCGTTGCATGGACTGCCAATGCACTGGCTGAGGAAGCAGGACGTTGTTACGCCGCAGGCATGGACGAACTGCTGGTGAAACCTGCCAACCTGATGCAGTTGAGAACGACGCTGGTGAAATGCCTCTCTATCGATGAGCAAGACAACGATACATCCGTGACATCCAAGTCGCCATCGGATAATCAGATCGAACCGATTGATTACGCTGTGTTGAATACGGTCGTGGAAGATCGCGGCGCGCAAATCCAGGTACTGAAAGATTTCCAGTCTCATATTCATGCTGACCTTGCCAAGCTGGCCGAGTTGCTTGAACAAGGCAACAGCGGTCAGCTAGAAAGTGCCGCGCATCGAATGAAAGGCTCCTGCAGGATGGTGGGAGCGCGCCAGCTGGCAGCAACCTGCGAAGCCATCGAGCAGGCAGCCCACCGTGCAGACTTTGCAACCGCCAGATTAGAGAAGCAAATTCTGGACGATGCGATCCGGCACCTGGATGTTTACCTTGTGCACTTGCTAAAGGCAGAAAGCGGGGTGGTAGCCGATGAAAATTAGTGAACTAAACCTGTTGGTTGTCGAGGATGATGATTTCCAGCGCCTTACCCTCCTGAATATGCTGCGCTCATTGGGAATCCGCAGCATCGCAGGGGCGCGCAATGGCAAGCAGGCACTTGAAATGATCCGCGAGGCCGCTCCCAATCCGTTCAATGTGGCACTTTGCGATTTGAACATGCCCGAAATGGATGGCATGGAGTTCCTGCGCCATCTGGGCCAAATGCATCTGAACATTGCGATCATCATCACCAGTGCACTGGATGGAAAATTGCTGACTTCGGTCGGCAGAATGACCAAGATGTACGGCATGCAATTGCTTGGGGCGATCGAGAAACCGATCTTGCTGACCCACCTCAGGGAATTGCTTGCGAAATACGACAATGCCGAGAAAACTACGCCGCCACTTCCTCCTGCCAGGAATTTCACCCTTGATGAGATATTGCAGGGCGTCCGCGCAAACCAGTTTGAGCCATACTTCCAGCCCAAGGTCGATCTCAAGACCGGGCGCATCATCGGATCCGAAGCCTTGGCACGCTGGATACATCCGCAACATGGCGTGGTCGGTCCCTACGAATTCATTCCGCTACTCGAGCAAAGCGGCAATATCGACGACCTGACGTTCCTCATGCTGCAGAAATCCGCAGCCCAGTGCCGTGTATTTCACGATACAGGCCGCCTGCTTACGGTTTCCGTCAATCTGTCCCTGTCTTCTCTGAGCGATGCTTCATTGGCCGACAGGATCACCCACGTGGTCCGTGCAGCAGGACTCGAGCCACAATATGTCGTATTGGAGATTACCGAATCCGCCGCCATGACCGATATCGCCAGTGCATTGGAAAACCTGGCACGATTGTGCATGAATGGCTTCTCCCTTTCCATCGACGATTACGGCACCGGCTATTCCAGTCTGCAGCAACTCACGCGCATCGCCTTCAGCGAACTGAAAATCGATCAATCTTTCATCAAGGACTTTGCTGACAACGATTCGCTGCGCATCGTTGTCGAATCCAGTATCGATATGGCTCATAAATTGCGGGTCAAGAGCGTGGCCGAGGGGGTCGAGACTCAGCAAGCCTGGGATACGCTCAAAAGTGCGGGATGCGACACGGTACAGGGTTATTTGATCGCCAAGCCGATGGAAGCCAAGGCATTCAGCGACTTCGTTGCAAACTACAGCCACAAAAGCGCTCCCGGCCCAACGCAAGCTGTCCAGGACCACAGCAAGACAAGGATCCTGATCGTCGATGATGACGATTTCACGCGCAAAATCCTGATTCGCGTACTGCAGGATTTTGGTTTCGCCAAAATCGTTGATGCCGATAGCGCACACACCGCAATTAAACTATTTGAAGAACATGCATTTGACTTGGTGATAACCGACATCGATATGCAGGGAATGAATGGCATCGAATTTATCCAGCTGATCCGCTCGGGAAAAGCCCATACCAAACCGGATACGCGCGTCGTGGTACTGTCCTCTTTCTCCCAGACAGAAGTGCTCGGATCTGCTTTTGCACTGGATATCAACGGATTCCTGGTCAAGCCGATCATTCCGGCCGTGGTATACGAAAAAATCATACAAGCCCTGTCCGAACGCCTCAGGCTGCGCGCGCCCGTCGCTTATGAAGCCGTCAAAACCGAGTTAAGGAGCCTACCAAGCTTCGAGCACCACCCGGCCGGCACGCATGGCGGCGCCGCCATCACCATGGCCGAGCACAAAACGCATAACGGTAACGACGTCCTGCACACACATAACCTCACCATCCAGAGACTGCGCCCGGGCATGATATTGAGGGAGAATCTTTATCTCATGGATGGCTCCCTGCTGTTGTCGTCCGGACATGCATTTTCCGAATTGTCGATCAATCGCTTAAATGACCTGCGGGCCCTGCTGAAAGAAAATAGCTTTGCGGTTCAAGAGGTTCCTAATCAATGACGGGCTCTCCCCAGGCGGATCGGATCCCGCCGGACACGCCCATTCAAGGGAGTCCGACACCCAGCCGGCCGCACCATATCGCAGGCATCCCGGCCTTTAATTGTGCCCCAGTTCGACATTTGCATCGGTTCGCATTGCCAATTTCGCGCAGATGCATAACAATCCGCTCTGGTATTTCAACCACAACCAAGGGAGTTAACGATATGAACCGTAAAGAACTGATCGACGCATTGGCAGACAAGACCGGCAGCAGCAAGGCAGATGCAGACCGTACTATCGGCGCTCTGATCGAGATCGTCACCGGCGCACTGAAGAAGGGCGATAACGTAGCACTGGTTGGATTCGGGACGTTCGAAGTGCGCAAGCGCGCTGCCCGTACCGGCCGCAATCCCGCCACAGGCGAGACCCTGAAGATCAAGGCTTCCAAGGCTCCCGCTTTCAAAGCCGGCGCAACGCTGAAGGCCGCGGTAAATGGCGCCAAGAAGTAAATCCTGACCGTCGACTGATGTAACGACGAAGCCCCGGTAGACGGGGCTTCGTCGTTTTGGGCGCTCCCCGCTCTCTCGGCAGCGTCTTACTTATCTGCCAGCATCTCGTAGCGAGGAAACAGTTCCCGCTCCTCAAAGCGTACATGGTCAGACAGCAGTCGGCCGAATTCGGCCAATGCCGCCGCCTCGACATGGTCATTGATGGTTCTGACCATCGCTCGCATCGCCTCGTGCTCTTTCAGGGTACGTGCCACCAGTTCCGTTTCACCCGCTGCCAACAGGACAGGCAGCAAGTTCTGTTCTTCGAAGTCGAAATGGGGCGTCAGCTCGGCCACAAAGGCATGTCGCACACTGGCACATTGGGCGTCAACTGCTGTTGCGGCATCCAGCTCTGCTGCACGAATACAGGCCTTCGCCAGGACCAGCGCCGCATGGTGCTCGCGGGAAAGCGCCTGCAATGCCGGAATCCGCTTCATGCTATACGGCCGGGCCTGTGACGACAGCCCTCCACCGAAAAACCTGTATTGCCAGGCCGGCAGGGTAGCCCTCCAAACTTGCCCGCAGATTTGCGCATATGGGATGGCCCGTCTTCATCACGCATCGGCGCCCAGTTCCCCCGCTCCGGGAATCCTGAAGATGCCTTGCAATTTGAGCAGCTCGTTGCGATGCAGGCTCGCAATGGTCTTGACCAGCTTGTTACCTTCCGGTGTGAGATGGATCTCGACCGCCCTCTTGTCGATGCTGCCGCGCTTCCGGTATATCAAGCCAAGCTTTTCGCAACGCGTGGCCAGCGAAACCACACCGTTGTGATGCGATTGCAAGCGTTCCGCCAGCTCGCCTATCGTTGCCCACTCTCGGTCTTTATATCCCTTGACATGCAGCAGCAGGAGATACTGAAGATTGGTGATGCCATATTGGTGCGTCAGCTCTTCGCTGAAACGAATGAAACAGCGCAACTGGTAACGAAAATCGGAGAGCGCTTCAAACTCGCTTTTTTTGAGGGAATCTTTAGCCATAGCACCTGTTAATCAATTCATTACAAATTTTAATATCACATGATGATATTAGTCATATACAATATATCCCACTGCAGATGTCTTGCATATCAATATTGTTTTGAATCCATGGAGCCTGCCATGCAAAGACAAGGAATTGATGAAGAGGGATATCTGGTCGACCCGATGGACTGGAATGAAGAGGTCGCCCGTGAATTCGCCAATATCGAGAATATCGACCTGACGGAAGATCATTGGGATGCGATTCGCTTCATGCGGCAATACTATGCCGAACACCAGGTTGCGCCGGATGTGCGCCATGTCATGAAACATCTTGCGCAGCGATTGGGAGCGGAATCGCGAAACAGGATCTTCGAGTTGTTCCCGTATGGCTACGTCAAACAGGCTTGCAAGATAGCCGGCATGAAACGGCCCAGGGCATGGAGTACCGGATAGCTCCTGCAGCCGCCATTGCCCCCATCCATCCAAGGCGAAGATCGCCACGCCTTCGCCTTGCCTGTGTATCATGAGTCCATGGATTTGAATTCTTCAACACTTTCCCGCAACTCGCCATGACAGCCAAGATCGATAACATAGCCAAGCCGGCACCGTCCGACGATGAAGTGCCCGAGATGGAACTGACCGATGGGGATATTCTGGATGCGATGCAGCACATTCCCGGCTATCTGGATATCTCGACCGAGGATTTTCGCACCATCTATCATCTGGCCCACCACCATGCGGTAGGACGCCTCTTCGGCAATATCCGGGCGGGCAATCTCATGCGCACCGGGATTCAGCCCCTGCATCCGGACATGTATCTCGACGAAGCGGCAAAAGCGCTTGTTCGATCCGGCTACAAGGCTCTTCCAGTCGTTGACGCCAATGGCGCCGTGGTCGGGATACTGACCGAAAACGACTTCCTGCGTCGTCTCCAGGTCGGCACATTTCTTGAGTTGCTGCTGAGCATGCTGGAAGAGTCGTTCGAATTCCAGCATCGCTGCCATGAAACGCCGGTGCACAAGGCGATGACATCGCCCGCCATTACGGTCAGAAAAGATGCGGGTATCGGAGAAATCATCGGCGCCTTCCACCGGCATGAAGGCCGCAGCCTGCCTGTTGTCGATGATGACGGGAAATTGCTTGGGTTGTTGTTGCGCAAGGACTTCCTGAAGGCTTATGACATGGAAGCCTTGCCATGAAAATACCTGAATACTTCCGCAAGATGAGCGGTACGACACGCGGGGGGCCGCCGCGCGTCAACAACGAGGAAGTCGTCCTGTCGTGGGTCGGCGCGTTCCTGGGAATTGCGGCAGTCGCATGGGTCGATCATTTCTTCTTCGAGGGGACCGACCTGTCGCTCATGATCGGCTCCTTTGGCGCTTCGGCCGTCCTGGTCTACGGCGCCGTACGCAGCCCCCTGGCGCAACCGCGCAATCTGGTGGGCGGCCATATGCTCTCCGCGGTCGTCGGCGTCGTGTGCTGGAAATTACTGCATCAGTATCCCTGGCTCGCCGAATCCGTCGCGGTTGCCACTGCGATCGCCCTCATGCACCTGACCCGGACCTTGCATCCGCCCGGTGGCGCGACTGCCTTGATCGCAGTGACCGGTTCGGCGGCGATACACAAGCTGGGATTTATGTACGTGCTGATACCGGCAACCATAGGCCCGCTGATCCTGCTTGCGGTAGCGCTCCTGTTCAACAATCTGCCGGCATCGAGACGCTATCCGGAAATCTGGTTCTGACCCGGCGCAGCCAGCACCGCTGCCGGGAGCGCCACATCCGTCAGCATGCTATTGCCAATGCAGGGTCAGCGTGACGAACGCGCGCCGATCGAATAAGGCGGTGGCAATGTATTCGGTGTAGTTGTTGCTGAACAGGTTCTGCACCACCAGCGCCATTTCCCCGTTCATGCCGCCTATCCCCCTGAATGGCTGCGCCAGGCGCATGTCGACGCGGCGGTGTTGCGGCTGGAAATCGATGGGGCCGCGATCAAATCCCTGCATGGAGGTTTGGAAATAATAGGCCGCACTGAATGAAGCATCGTTGGGCAGCCGCTGCGAATACAGCATGCTGACGATGTTCCTGGGCAGGCTGGTGGCCAGCGGAGTCAACTGCCCCATCGACAAGGAAGAGCTGTTGCTGTCGACGTTCTCCGAAGTGTAGTTGAATGTCAGATCGCTGATATCGCCGAAGGAATACTTGATGGTCGTTTCAACCCCTCGGTAATTCGCGGTCATGCCGTTCCCCCATTGGGCGGAATTGGGCAACGGATAGATCATGTTGCTCATCTGATCGCTGAAGAGACGCAGATCGACAGAGGTGTTCATGTCGCGCAGTTCGGCGAGATATCCTATTTCGCGCGACAGTATTTTTTCCGGCGTGAGCCCGGCAGAAGTGATGTACGGGCTGGGCTCATACTTGTAGCCGAGCTGGTACTGGTTGGCCTGGCTGGCATATTGCTCTCCCAGCGAGGGGGTTCGATGCGCAACCGATGCCCCTATGCGCACGGTTTGTTGGGGCAATACATGGTAATTCAGGGAAACGCGCGGCGAGAACTCCCTGTTGCCCATGGCATCGTTTTCCAGCATGCCCCCCGTATTGAAGATCAGCTTTTCGGTATAGCGCCACTCGTCGCTGGCAAATACGCGCGATTCATGAAGCGTGAACGAGGCTGGAAAAACGGAGGGGGCAACCAGCGGATAGTATGAATAGCCGTCGACCTTGTCCTGGCGATAGCCTGCCCCATAAACCAGCCGGTTCATCTCCGAGGTCCTCAAGGTATGCTGGAACTCGATTTCGTTCCGTCCGGTATTCATCGACGTGGCAACCATGTAGGCCGGAATCCCGAGCTGGTAACTCTCGTTGGTGCTGTGCTGGATATGGTAGAAACGCAGGCTCATTTCCGAGGTATCGTCGTTCCGGTGCAGCCATTCGATCTGCTCGGTATTGGAATATCCGGACATGTCGTGCGGCTTGTCGAGCGTGCTGTCCCAGAAACCCACGCCCATCACGTCGTGACTGAAGCCGAACTGGACATCGACATCGTCCACCGCATTCGGATGATAGGTGGCACGATAATTCATCAGGCGCGCTTGATTGCTGTCGTTGGTGTTGTTGAGCAACCCGTTGCCCTGAGCCTGGGTAATGGTGATGTTGTTGGGCGGCGAAGTCAGATTGTCGTAACCGTTATCGGCCGTATAAGCCAGCGTGACCCGGTAGTCCAGATTCTCATCGTGCTTGCCGAAGTGCACCGCCGCATCATTGATGCCCTTGTTGCCCCGGGTATTGGAAATGCTCGTGCCCGTCACCGCGCCCGCATCGCGGGTGATGATGTTGATCACGCCATGCACCGAATTCTCGCCATACGAGGCGGCAGCCGGGCCGCGTATCACCTCGATGCGTTCGATATCGTCCAGGGTGATGGGCAACAGCGCCCAATCCACGGTATTGAACGGCGGGAGATACACGCTGCGGCCGTCTATCAGCACCTGCATGCCAGGCGCATCCTGGCTCAATGCGCCATGGTAGGAAACAACTGCCTGCGAGCCGGCGTAATAACTGACGTACATGCCCGGCACCAGCTTGAATACATCGGGAAGCGAACGGAATCCCGATGCCGCAATCATCTTGCGATCGATCACGGTCATCGCATTGGGCGCCTCGGACAAAGGCTGCGACAGGCGCGAAGCGCTCAATACCACGGGAAATTCCTGCAGGAAATCCTGGTCACTTATGGAATCGGCCGCCCACCCTCCCTTGGCAGCCAGAAATAAAATGGAAATTGAAAAGAGTCCCTGTCGTACCTTAGTCTTCATAGTGCAATGGATCGCCGATCATTCATCAAATATTTTCCGTGCCGGCCATCCAGTTCTGCCTTGATACTTGAGCGTATCGGCGTTTCCCATGATGCCCCCCTGTTCATCATCACCCCGAACCAGGCCAGACCTCCCCGCACAATTCGGCGGCAGGCCTGTCCGCTGGTAAATCTGAAATATTTTATTGTTTTAATAGGTGTTGCCTGGAGCCAGCCCGCGACGATCTTGTGTCGTCGCTGTTATCCCCTCAACCGCTCCCTTTTTCAGTATAACCCAAGCCCTCCAGTATCCAGTCGGGAACAGGCTGCGTCGATCAGTTGACGGGCGAGACTGACCGGTTCCGGCAACGGCGGCAATGCGTCAGGCAAAAACCATCGGGCATCTTCGATCTCCGACGGTTCGGGCGTGATCGATCCCCCGGCATAGTCGGCAAAGAATGCCACCATCAGGGAATCCGGGAAGGGCCAGGATTGGCTCCTGAAATAGCGGAGATTGCTTATCTCAAGCCCCACCTCTTCGCGGATTTCCCGTATCGCGCATTGCTCCAGGGTTTCGCCCGCCTCGACGAAACCGGCCAGCGCACTGTACACGCCGGGCTTGAAACGCGGACTCCGCGCCAGCAACAGTTCGTTGTCGCGCCTGATCAGCACCATGACTGCGGGCGATATCCTTGGATAAACCACCAGGCCGCAGGCCGGGCATACCATGCAAAACTCCTCCTGCCTCCTGGAGGTGGGCGTGCCACATCTGCCGCAGTAGCGATGGTTCTTCTGCCAATCCAGCAGCAACACCGCGCGCCTGGCCAGGGAGATCGCCTCCGCCCCCGCCGTATTGAGCAAGCTGCGCAATGGCATCCACTCTCCCGCAAGGCCATCCGGCAGCCTGTCCAGTTCTGCCGCATGACAAGGCAGTCCCAGCCATTCGCCCACCGCTAATACGTCCAGTGGGTTTCCGAAATCCGCGGCTGTTCCGCGCGGAAAAATCCTCTCGCCTTCACCTGTCGTAAGAAGCTGGCCTCCGCTTCGCAATATCCAGTAACCCGATTCGTTCATGCTGTAGCCGGCAATGAAAGCAAAGTCAGCCTATCGTCCTGCGTGCGACCATCTTTTCGAATTCTGCTGCAGGCACTGCCGGCGAATACAGGAAACCCTGCACATAGTCGCAGCCGAACGATTTCAGCAGGTCCCGCTGCTGCTCGGTCTCCACACCTTCCGCAATGGTCCTGATCCCGAGCTTGTGCGCCATCACGATGATCGCCTCGGTCAGGGCCTTGTCATCCTCGTTCTTTTCCAGGTCCTGGACGAAGGAACGGTCTATCTTGAGGTAATCGATGTCGAATTGCTTGAGATAGGAAAGAGAAGAAAAACCGGTGCCGAAATCGTCGATCGACACCTCGATGCCGCGGTTGCGGAACTCCAGCAGGCGTTCCTTGGCCCTGATCGACTCCTTGAGCAACAGCCCCTCGGTGATTTCGACGGTGATCCCGTTCCCCGGAATGCCCAATTCTTGCATCTGGGTTTGCCAGATGTACTTCTCGGGCTGCTCGAACTGTATCGGGGATTTGTTGACGCTGACCTGGATGATGCGCCCGAAACGCTTCCGCCAGTCCGCCACCCGGGCAACCGCCTGCTGGAACACCCAGTCGCCGATCTCATGGATGAGCCCCGCCTCTTCAGCCAGTGGAATAAAGATGGCCGGGCTGACCATGCCGCGCACGGGATGCTTCCAGCGCAACAGGGCTTCGGCCTTGGAAATCTGCCCGCTGTGCAGCTCCAGTATGGGCTGATAGTAAACATGCAACTCGTTGCGGGCCAGTGCCTGCCGCAGATCGTTGGTCAGGGCCAGTTTCTCTCTTGCTTCCTGCTGCATGGACTGGGTGAAGTAGCTGAAACGGTTGCGCCCTTCCGCCTTCGCCGCATACATCGCCTGGTCTGCATGTTTCAGCAATCCGCCTATGTCGTCCGCATCGTCCGGATACACGGTGATGCCGATGCTGGCCGAGATGAATCCCATATGCCCATCGCCCAGATCGAAGGGTTTGACCAGTTCGGTGATCAGATCCTGCACGATCCGTTCCAGATGGAGGCGTTCACCGAATTCCGGCAGGATCACGGTGAACTCGTCGCCCCCCAGCCGGGCCACCATATCGGGGATCCGCACATTCATCTTGATGCGGTGCGCCGCTTCCATCAACAACAGGTCGCCCTTGGCATGTCCCAAGGCGTCGTTGATTTCCTTGAAGCGGTCCAGGTCGATGAAAAGCAGTGCCACCGGCGAACCGCTGCGTTGCGACTTCAGCAATTCCTGCTCCAGCTGGTTGCGGAACATGTGCCGGTTAGGCAGCCCGGTCAGCGAATCGAAGTTGGCCTGCTTCCAGATCAGCTCCTCTTTCTGCTTCTTGTCGGTGATGTCGGAGAACTGCGCGACAAATCGATAGATACTGCCATCCGGATGACGGATCAGGCTGATGTTGATCAGTTTGGCATGCAACCTGCCATTCTTGTGGCGATCCCATATCTCGCCCCGCCAATGCCCGGTACTCAGGATCGACTGCCACATTTCCTGATAGAACTGCTTGTTGTGCTTGCCGGATTGCAGCATCCTGGGGTCTTGGCCTCTCACTTCTTCCAGGGTATATCCGGTAATGGCGGTGAACGCCGGATTGATTTCGACGATGCGGTTGTTCTGGTCCGTCACCATGATGGCTTCCACGCTCGTCCGGTAGATCGTCGCGGCCAGCTGCATCGACTCCTGGGCTTTCAGCTTTTCCTGCTCAAGGTCGAACCGGTCCAGCCCGCGCCCGATATTCTTGCCCATTTCATTGAGCAAGCCGATGATCTCACCGGTGAAGACACCTTCTTCCGTATGATAGAAAGCCAGGACCGCGTAGGACTTGCCCCCACGCAGGATGGGGACGGTTCCGGACGAGCCCCAGCCATATTTGACGGTCTGCGTACGCCAATTGGCCAGCATGGGATCCGTCTTTTGATTCTGGATGTAGATGGAACGCTTTTCCCGGAACGCCGTGCCCGTCGGCCCCCTTCCCGTGGGCTCATCTTCACGCGAAGAAATAGCGATGTTGTCGAGGTAATCCGTGTGGCGGCCGTAAGCCGATACCGGCTTGATCCTGCCGCTCTCTTCTTCGTTGACCCCTATCCAGGCCAATTCCAGGCCGCCGAACTCCACCACGATGCGGCATATCCGGTCAAACAGGCTAGCCTCGTCCTTGCTCTCGATCAATGCCTGGTTGGTTTGGGACTGTGCAGCATAAATCTGGGTAAGGAACTGGATCTTCTGCTCGACTTCCTTGCGCTCGGTTATATCCTGCACGGTGCCGCGCATTGCAACGGGTTTGCCTTCCCCATCGCGCATTACTTCAGCCAAAGCATGAATGACCCTGGACTTGCCGTCTGTCCGGCGTATCCTGTAATCGACATCGTACTGCTTTACGCCGTTCAGGGCATCGCTCAAAGCCTGATCCACACTCTGCCGGTCTTCCGGATGGATCAGATCGAGGAAATTCTTCCGGTGTTCGCTCAACTCATCCTGCTCGATGCCGAATATCCGGTACGTCTCGTCCGACCACAGGGCCATGTTGCTACGTACATCCCATTCCCATGAACCGATATGCGCCAGTTCCTGGGCAGCGGCCAGGCTGACCTGGATTTTCTTGAGCTTCTCTTCTGCCACCTTGCGTTCGGTGATGTCTCTGGTAACGCCCAGCAACGAAGTGATCTCGCCGTTCTGGTCGCGCAGCGGTGTCGCGTGGGTTTCCAGATATCTGGCCGCCCCCTTCAGTCCCGTGACCCGGAATTCGAGTTTTCCGCTTTCGCCGCCCACGACCTTGCGATGCAGGTTTGTGAAGGCAGCCCGGTCATCCGGATGGATGTAACTCAGGAGATTTTTTTGCTGCGCCTCGGCAAGGGAGTCGGCTTCCAGCATGGCCAGACCGGCGGCATTCATCTCCACCAGTTGCCCCCTGGCATCGACGACCTTGATGCATTCGGGCTCGGTTTCGATGATGCTGCGCAAGCGCTTTTCGCTTTCCTGCAGCGATTTTTCGGCTTTCTTGCGCAACGTGATGTCGCGGCTCGAAGCAAACAAATAAGTCTGCCCGTCTATCTCCACGCCAGCCGTACTGATTTCCACATCGATCAGCGTTCCGTCCTTGCGACGATGGACTGTCTCGAAGCGCGCGCTTTTTCCCGCGAAATTCCTGATCCGCTGCAACAGCTCATCCTTGGACCATTGCGAATTCCAGTCGGCGATGTTCAGCTTGAGCGCTTCTGCCGGGGTATATCCCAGCATATCGCAGAAGGATTGGTTGGCCTCTATTACATTGCCCTGCATGTCCAGCACGTGAAGCCCATCCAGCGCATTGTTCATCAACGCCTTATAGCGCTTCAGTTGCGATTCTGCTTTCGTCATGTTTTGCCGGTTTCCGCGCGTGTGGCCGTCGATTCGACACCACTCCTGTTTTCAGATTATCGAGCGCGCCCAGAACACTCAATAACTCTTCTGGCGATTATTATTCCTGGCTCCCTGGCGCTATCATACCAAGTTGCGCACGATGGAAGTGTCACTTGCGCAGGATTGCAATATCCATCAGGCCGGCAACACCGAATTGCGCGCCACTTCGCGTTTCTCCACGGCCTTGAGCATTAAAAGCAGCAAGGTACCCGCAACCATTATCCCCCCCGCCAGGTACAACCCGGCTGCATAGCTGCCAAAACGGGTAGCCAGCCACCCGGTGATGGCCGGAGCGATGATCTGTGCTGCGCCGTAGGACAAGGTCATCTTGCCCATCATCTTGGCAGGTCGGGTCGGGTAGTACTGTCCGGCCATGGTAAGCACAAGGCTCACGATGCCCATGACCGTGCCGCCGAACAGCAGCGCGCCGATGAGCGATGCCAGCAATCCTTCAGCCATGACCGGGAGCATGATGCCGATGATCTGCAGCACAGCGGCGGCAATCAGCGCATTGAGTTTCCCGATGCGCCGGGCGATCAAGTCCCATGCAATGCATGATGGCGCAGCAGCCAGCCCGATGACCAGGAACACCAGGCCTCCTTTTCCCGCAAGCCCCGGAATATGGTCGATGATTGCGACGATGAAGGTCGCGCTGACCACATAACCCACGCCTGCGCAGAAATACGCGGCGGTAAAAAGGCGCATGAAAGCCGCGCTCGGCGGCGCATCTTCCATCTTTTGCCCGCTCCTGGTCACCGCACTCCGATCGGGCGGCGGCAGCCAGCGCAAGGCGGGGATAAGCAGCAGGCATCCCAAGGCCGTGAGCGCGAACCATTGCTCGCTCCAGTTCAGCCAGTGGTTCATCAATGACACGGCAGCGGCGGCACTGGCAATCCCCAGACCGATTCCGGAAAAGTGGATGCCCAGTTCGCTGCGGTGGTTGTGCCGAATCAACCAGTTGAGGATCAGTCCGCTGCCTAACAGCAGACCGGCTGCACTGCTCAGCCCCGCAACGAAACGCGACACGGCCCAGACGGTGAAATCGGTGGTCAGCCCCATCATGGCAGTGCTGACGATGGCCAAGATCATGCCGATACGGTACAGGCGATCCTTCAGCACCATGTCGCTGATCAGGGTGGCTATCAGGGCACCGCTCAGATAGCCGGCATAATTGATGGCGGCCAGCCAGCCGGCGGCGGCAACGCCGAGGCCTGCCTGGTGCTGCATCAACGGCAAGAGCGGCGTATAGGCGAAACGGGCGATGCCAAGTACGAGGATCAGGCTGAAGATGCCGGCGCTGAGTACCTTGATCCGATTATGCTGCTCGCTCACGGGTAGATTTCCTTAGTTTATTGCACATCTCTCAAGCCTGCAGAGCGGCATCCCGCGCTGCCAGGCTGCCGATTGCCGACCAGTCCATATTCTCGCCGCCATGGGCGGCAAGGTTGAGGAAGCGATCGCGCAGGATATTGGCAAAAGGCAGCGCCACTTGCAGTTCTTCTGCAGCCGACAGTACCAGCTTCAAATCCTTCTGGCCAAGCCGGGCCGCAAAACCGGCCGGCTCGAAGTTGCGATTGGCGATCATGCCGCCATAGTTTTTGTATATCGGCACGTTAAACAGACTGGAGGTCAACAGTTCCAGATACTGGTGTCGATCCACCCCGCCCTTTTCCACCAGGGACATCGCCTCCCCCAACGACTCGATCACTGTGGCGATCATGAAATTGCCGCTCAATTTCACCAGGTTCGCTTTTTCCGGCACATCGGATACCACGAAAGTGCGTTGCCCGAGTACGTCAAACAGGGGCATGACCTTTGCCACCATTTCCTGTTTGCCTGCCGCCACCATGAAGAGCTTGCCTGATGCAGCAGCATCAGGACGGCCGAACACGGGCGCCGCAACATAACCTTGCCGTTTCCGGCCATGCGCAAGCGCCAGATTGGCCGATAAAGCGACGCTGACCGTGCTGCACGAGACATGGATGGCATCCGCTGCGAGGTGCTCGAGCATGCCGTCCGGCCGCATCACCACGTCTTCAAGCGCCTTGTCGTCAGCCAGCATGGTGAACACCACATCGGCAGCACACGCCTCTCCGATGGTCGCGGCGGCTCTGGCTCCCGCATCGAGCAGCGGCTGCATGCGTTGTGCGGAACGGTTGTATACGGCGACTTCATATCCGGCCTGACACAGCCTCGATGCCATGCCGCTACCCATATGCCCCAAGCCAATGAATCCTATCTTCATTATTCCTTCTCCCGATCAGATGTAATGCCGCAGTTCACCCACGAAACCTGTTCCGCATGCCCGCGCCCTTCCGTCGGGCCTCCCTGCACTCAGGGATAATCCTGCCGCGTCGGCCTGACCATGATGTCGCTGATATGCACATGCGGAGGCTGGGTCACGATGAAATGAATCGCATTTGCCACATCGATCCCCTGCAACAATGGCCCGAATCTCTCGTCGAAGGTATGCACAAGGTCTTCGTCGTAACCGGCGGCGTCCTGGAAGCCGCTGATCACGATGCCCGGTTCGACCAGCGATACGCGGATGCCTTGGGGCCCCACTTCCCGGCGCAACCCCTCGGCCAGCGCATGCACGGCGAACTTGGTGGCGCCATAGACCGCGCTGAACGGCGAGATATGCCTGCCGACCACCGATCCGATGATCACGATATCGGCAGCCCGCTGTGGATAGTTCGCTTGCTGCTCCGGCAACATGTTGCGCGCCGCCTTTTGCAGCAACTCCAGGGCCGCGGCCACGTTGAGCCTGAGTATTTCATTGAACCTGGACAAATCGGCATCCTTGACGGAGCCTCCCAGGCCGCGTCCGGCGTTGACGACCACGATATCTGCCGTCCTCCCGAACCTGTCGGTGGCCGCAGCGAACAACCGATCGAGCACCGCACCTTCAGCCGCATCTCCTGCGATCCCGGCAAACGCGCTGCCCAGCTCCTGTTCGAGTGCGTCCAGTTTTACCGCATTGCGACCATTGCCTACGACGCCATAGCCGTTGGCCACAAATTTTCTTGCCGTCGCCTCCCCGATACCTGACGTGGCCCCGGTGACGATGGCGATACGCGAATGTCCTGCTGCCATGATGATCCTCCCGTTGATCCGGTTGCCGGCCCCCGCCAGGCCAGACTGCAAAGCCATCTAGAAACCGGCATGGCCAACACTCTATGCGGCCGTGAACTATGCGGTCTCGACCTCCATGGCCTGATAATCGGTATATCCCACCCGCGGATCCTGCAGGCCATATCCATAGAAGGTCTCGGGATGGAATGAGGCGAGCGGTTTGTTCAATTGCAGACGCCGCGGCAAATCCGGGTTGGAAATGAAATCCTTGCCAAAGGACACTGCGTCCGCCTCGCTTGCCGCGATCACCTGCTCCGCGGTCTCGCGGTTGAAACCTTCATTGGCGATGAGGACTCCCCGGAAACGTTTCTTCAGCTGCGGGCTGATGCGGTTCTCGCCAAGCGACTCCCGTGTGAATATGAATGCGATGCCACGCTTGCCCAATTGTTCAGCCACATATCCGAAAGTCGCCAGCGGATTCGAATCGCCCATGGTGTGGGCGTCGCCTCTGGGCGCCAGATGCATGCCAACCCGGCCCGCTCCCCAAACCGAAATGACCGCATCTGTCACTTCCAGCATCAACCTGGCGCGATTTTCGATCGAACCGCCGTAAGCATCATTCCGCTTGTTCGTACTGTCCTGCAGGAACTGGTCCAGCAGGTAGCCATTGGCGCCATGAATCTCGACGCCATCGAAGCCGGCCTGTTTCGCATTTTCGGCACCTTTGCGATAAGCCTCAACAATCGACGCAATCTCGGACGTTTCCAAAGCGCGCGGTGTCACATATTCGCGCTGCGGCCGCAACAGGCTGACATGACCTTGTGGCGCAATTGCACTTGGCGCGACAGGCAATTCTCCGTTCAGGAAATCGGGATGCGAAATGCGCCCGACATGCCAGAGCTGCAGGAAGATACGTCCGCCGGACGCATGCACTGCCCTGGTAACGAGTTTCCAGCCTTGCACCTGTTCGTCCGACCATATTCCCGGTGTATCGGGATAGCCGACCCCCTGGGGAGAGACGGAGGTCGCTTCGCTCAGGATCAATCCCGCCCCGGCGCGTTGCGCATAATATTCGGCCATCAATCCATTGGGCACCCTGCCAGCGCTTGCACGGCATCGGGTCAGCGGAGCCATCACGATGCGATTGGGAAGATTCAGGTCTCCGACTTGAATGGGGGTCATCAGCTTGCTCAACATGTTCTCCTTGGGATGGTGTTCAAAGATCGGCCTTGATCCGTTCAAGAAACTTGTCGATCAAGGCTTCATTGCGGGAATAGAAAATCCACTGTCCGACTTTTTGCGGCGTGATCAATCCTGCACGCTGCAAGGTGGCCAGATGCGCCGAAATGGTCGATTGGGAAAGGTTCGCTTTCTCGAAAATCTTGCCGGCGCAAACCCCCAGCTCAAAGGAATGCAGTTGCGTCGGGAAGGATTTCCTGGGTGTCTTGAGCCACCCGAGTATCTCCCGGCGCACCGGATGGGCCAGCGCCTTGATGATGTCGTCGATTTCAGGAGCTGATTTTTTTGCCATGGTCGTCAAAGGGTTTTGAACGTTTGCGCTGCAATAATATTTCGTTCAGTTACGAAATATATATCGAAGAATATGGAAATACAAGCGAGCAGAACAGTACGGATCCACGCTGGGGAATACGCGAATAGCGGCCCGCGCATCAGAAGGATCGAATGATCAGACGGGCCGGGATGATGGAGACACGCGCATCCGCGGCGGCCGGCCGCGGTGTTCCCGTTTCAGAACACGATCGTTGCGACCAGACCTGCCACAATACCCGTGAGCGCAACGCCGGCAGCGATCACCAGACGTGTACGCAAGTTGAAGACGCGACCGAGCATCGCCAGCGACGGGAGACTGACGGCAGGCAACGTCATGATGAGCGCTGCGGCAGGCCCGGCCCCCATGCCCAAAGCAAACATCGCCTGCACGATGGGCACCTCGCCGGCTGTGGGAATGACAAACAGGGTACCCGCAAGCGCCATCGCAATGATCCAGCCGATACTGTCGGGAGCATCCAGCACCGGGAAAAGCCAGGCTCTGGCGGCGCCAAGCAACAGCACGAGGACAAGATATTCGGGCAGGAGCCTGATCGCCAGGGTCATGAATTCCCGCAGCCAACGCGCCAGCAGGCCACCATTCGCAGAGTCAACCTCTGGGACAACGTCGTGCTCGACCGCAGCCCTCTCGCCGGCTTCGGCGTAACGCTCAGCCAGATAAGCCACCCCAAGCACCATCGCGATGCCGAACACGATCCTGAAGAAGGTCCAGCCCCACCCCAGCACGAATCCCATGAACACCAGAGTCGCCGGATTCAATACCGGATTGGCCATCCACCAGGACACCACACTGCCGACCGACGCACGGCTTTGCCTCATGCCTGCAGCCACGGGCGCGGCGCAACAGGTGCACATCATGCAGGGAATGGCGAACATGCCGCCCAAGGCGACGCTCCTGAGGCCGATACGGCCCAGCACCCTGCCAAGCCATTGGCTGGGCAGCAGCACCTTGATACCGGAGCCCAGGACAAGACCGAGCACCAGCGCCTGCCAGATCGCCTTGCCGTAGGCCATGGCGTAATCAACTGCCGCACTCCACGATGCAGTTGGTACGGCGGAGGATTTTCCGGAAAGTATCGAATCGCCTATGGCGTGATGGCTCTGAGCGACAAACGCCTTGGCATAATAAGGCGCCCATTTGACATAGGCGAATCCGATCACTGCGACAAGGGCAAAAATCATGAATCCCGCATAAGGAGACAACGTTCTTTCATTCAATCCGGTTCGCATGGGAACTCCTTTCGGTCAGAAAGCCGCGCGTGAGGCAGATCGCGGTCGCGGCCGGATGCTTGACCAGCTTTCCCGCTTGCAACCGTTGCCGTATCGAGTGGCGAAAGACATATTCGACTTCTTATCAAAGCACTTGCCAATTGATCTCTCCATCTGGAATCAGCCTTTCAATTGAAGGTCTTGCGAAAAGATAGCCCTGGAATCGATGAATGCCCATTTTCAGCAGCATATCCAGTTCCTCCTTGCGCTCAACTCCTTCCGCCACTACCGCTATTCCGAGCATCTCAGCCGTCCTCAACAAACCGGCGATGATCGCCTGCCGAGGCTTCTCGGTATCAACGTTTGCCACAAGGCATCGATCAATCTTTATCGTGTCAGGTTGAAAATCGGCGAGCAGTGACAATCCCGCATAACCCGCGCCAAAATCATCCAAGGCGGTCTGAAAGTCGTGTGCCTTGTATGTCTGGATAATGCTGGTGAGATGCGCACGATCAATGATTTGTTCATCCTCGGTAAATTCAAAAGTAATAAGATCGAGTGGGAATTTATGTTCTTGCGCTACTTTCAGCGTAAGCCTTAGGCAAGCCTCCGGATGATAGACCGCATTGGGCATGAAATTGATATTCAAGCGTCGATCAAGCCCCAAACGAGCCGCGGTTTCGATAGCCTTGACCCGGCATGCTTGATCAAACGCATATCGATTCTTCTCTGTGACCTGAGCCAGAACGGAAGCCGCTGACTGTCCCTCGGGGCCGCGAACTAGCGCCTCGTAAGCGTAGATACGCCGCGCAAGAACATCCACCACAGGTTGAAATGCCATGACGAAAGAGAATTTGGCAATGTCTGCACATGCGCCACTACATTTGACATCTTTATTATCCGGCACCGATCTCTCCGTTTCTTATCTTGCTGCCATGCTTTTTTGTCATTCATCTTACAGCCTTTATTCGGCCGCCCGATAACCATGGGAATGTGCGGGTTTTGAATGCGGCGCACCATGATCAGACCGCTTTATATTAGCCAGGCAGCGATTCCTTCAATTTCTGAATTTCGGCCCCTGCGATATTCTACAGTCGCCGCGAGCGAATAACGCGGCCTAAATATCACTGGATAAGCTGCTTGCCGCAGATCCCCCCGCAGCCAAGAGTTGCCTGAATATTCTGGCAGATGAGATTGTTGTGCAGGACAAGACCGCCGCCATCAGGAGCGGTTATGCGGCCATGGCGGAAACGATGCGGAAAATAAAAATGGGCACCTTGAATCAAGTGCCCACTTTTATATGTGACTGGCGCGCCCGAAGAGATTCGAACTCCTGACCCCTTGGTTCGTAGCCAAGTACTCTATCCAGCTGAGCTACGGGCGCGTGTTTATTGCTATGTGGCGGAGAGGGAGGGATTCGAACCCTCGATACAAGTTTTAGTCTCGTATGCTCCCTTAGCAGGGGAGTGCCTTCGACCTCTCGGCCACCTCTCCGAAGGCCGCGAATGATACTGATTAGAGGCTAGGCGGTCAAACGTTTTATGCGTCTTCCTGATCCAGATTGAAGGCCTTGTGCAGTACTCGCACGGCCAGTTCCAGATATTTCTCGTCGATGACCACGGAAATCTTGATTTCGGAGGTGGAAATCATCTGGATATTGATGCCTTCCTCGGCCAGGGTGCGGAACATCTTGCTGGCGATGCCCACGTGCGAACGCATACCGACACCGACCACGGAAACCTTGGCGGTCTTGTTGTCGCCGATGACGTCGCGTGCGCCGATATGCGGCTGTACCTTGTTCTTCAGGATGTCCATCGCCTTGTTGAACTCGTTGCGATGCACGGTGAAGGAGAAGTCGGTGGAACCATCCACACCGACGTTCTGGATGATCATGTCCACGTCGATGTTCGCCTCGCTCACCGGGCCGAGAATCTGGTAGGCGATACCGGGCTTGTCCGGCACGCCGCGCACGGTGATTTTTGCCTCGTCGCGGTTGAACGCGATGCCTGAAATGATTGCCTGTTCCATTTTATTGCCTTCCTCGAACGTGATCAGCGTGCCTTCGCCCTCTTCCGCAAAGCTGGAGAGCACACGCAGTTTGACTTTATATTTGCCGGCGAACTCGACCGAGCGGATCTGCAGCACCTTGGACCCCAGGCTCGCCATTTCCAGCATCTCTTCGAAGGTGATGCTCTTCAGGCGGCGCGCTTCTGGCACCATGCGCGGGTCGGTGGTATAGACGCCGTCAACATCGGTGTAGATCTGGCATTCGTCGGCACGCAGTGCAGCTGCGATGGCAACCCCGGTGGTATCCGAACCGCCGCGCCCCAGCGTGGTGATATTGCCAGCTTCGTCCATGCCCTGGAAACCCGCCACCACGACCACGCTGCCGCTGGCCAGGTCGGCACGGATGTTCTGTTCGTCGATGCTGAGGATGCGCGCTTTGGTGAAAGAGCTGTCGGTGAGGATTTTGACCTGCGCACCGGTATAGCTCTTGGCTTCCAGCCCGATCTCCTTCAACGCCATCGCCAGCAGGCCGATGGTCACTTGTTCGCCGGTGGAGATGACCACATCCAGTTCGCGCGGATCGGGGTGTTTCTGGATCTCATGGGCCAGATGGATCAGGCGATTGGTCTCGCCGCTCATCGCGGAAACGACCACCACGACCTGATGTCCCTGTGCCTTGTATTTTGCTACGCGTTGAGCGACATTCTTGATGCGCTCCGGACTCCCGACAGAAGTGCCGCCGTATTTCTGAACTATCAATGCCACAATATGCCTGCGCCGTTTTTAAAGTGGGCGGCATTCTACCCGAACTGGCATCAAAAAACGATTACCCCTCTGCTAAACTGTGACAAAACCCGATACCCCCTCCCGATGAGCAAGATCGCCCAACGCAGCTACCCCGCGGACATCGCAGCACAACTGGCCGAAACCGGCATCCCCCCTTTGCTGGCGCGCATTTACGCGGCGCGCGGCATCGGCGAAGCGGCACAGCTGGATACCGATATCAAGCGCCTGTTGCCGTTCTCTCTGCTGAAGAACGCAGAAACCATGGCAGACTTGCTGGCCGATGCCATCGCGGCACAGAAGAAGCTATTGATCGTGGCCGATTACGATGCCGACGGCGCCACGGCCTGTGCCGTTGCCATGCGCGGCCTGAGTGCACTCGGCGCCAGGGTGGATTTCATCGTGCCCAACCGTTTCGAGTACGGCTATGGCCTGACACCGGAGATCGTGCGTCTGGCCAAACGTTCCGAGCCGGATATCCTTCTCACAGTGGACAACGGCATCGCCAGCGTGGACGGGGTGGCCGAAGCCGCTCGACTTGGCATGCAAGTGCTGGTGACCGACCATCATTTGCCCGGCGATACGTTGCCGGACGCATTGTGCATCGTGAATCCCAACCAGCCAGGCTGCACTTTTCCCAGCAAGCATCTGGCGGGCGTGGGAGTAATGTTCTACGTATTGATGGCCCTGCGGGCCGCACTGCGCAAGCGCGGCGCATTCGCCAGCGGGAACGAACCCAATCTCGGCAACCTGCTTGACCTTGTCGCACTCGGCACGGTCGCGGATGTGGTCAGGCTGGACGACAACAACCGCATCCTGGTACAGCAGGGACTGCAGCGTATCCGCGCCGGACGCAGCTGTGCCGGCATTCGGGCTCTATTGCGTGTGGCGCGCAGACCGGTTGCGCAGGCATCGGCCTACGAACTGGGCTTCATCGTCGGACCGCGCCTGAATGCGGCCGGGCGGCTGGAAGACATGAGTCTCGGCATCCGTTGCCTGTTGACCGACGACGGCACGGAAGCGGGCGAAATCGCTGCCAGGCTGGATGCGCTGAACCATGAGCGCCGCAGCATCGAAGCCGACATGCAGGACAGCGCGCTGGCCGTGCTCGACACTTTCGATCCGGCAGACAGCTATTCCCTTGCTCTCTTTAACGAAGACTGGCACCAGGGCGTGATCGGCATCCTCGCCTCGCGCCTCAAGGACAAATTCCACCGCCCGGTGATCGCCTTCGCCCGCGCACAGACAGGCGAACTCAAGGGTTCCGGGCGCAGCATCGCCGGACTGCACTTGCGCGACGCGCTCGATCTGATCTCCAAACGCCATCCGCAGCTGATCCAGAAGTTCGGCGGCCATGCAATGGCGGCGGGCCTGAGTATCCGCGAGCAGCATCTTGCCGATTTCCGCCTCGCCTTCGAGGCTGTTGCACGGGAGTTGCTCGACGCAGAGGCGTTAGTCAAGACCATCGCAACCGATGGTACGCTCGATGCGATGGAATTCTCTTTAAGCATCGCACGCGGCCTGCAACGACAGGTATGGGGGCAAGGCTTTCCCGAACCGCTGTTCGAAGGGGATTTCCGTGTGCAGACGCAACGCGTGGTGGGCGAGAAACACCTCAAGCTCAAACTGTCGTCTTCCGCCGGGAGTTTCGATGCCATCCGTTTCTTTTCCGCCGAGCCGGCACCGGATGCCATCCATGCGGTGTATAGTCTGAGCGTCAATGAATACAATGGCAGCGAGACCTTGCAGCTGATCGTGCGCCACTGGACAGGAGAGTGAGAGCGTGGAATCTGTTCTATTGCAAAACAACGGCATCGAGGCATTGCCGCAATTCCTGACCAGCCTGGCCATCGGCCTGCTCATCGGGCTCGAGCGCGAGCGCACTCCTTCAGCCAAAGCGGGGCTGAGAACCTTTGCCCTGGTCGCCGTGCTCGGCACCCTGCTGGCCATGCTTTCTGCCAGGCTCGGCTCTCCCTGGCTGGTGATCGCAGGCCTGCTTGCCGTGGCAGGCATGATCGTCGCCGCCTATATCAACACCCCCACCGAAGAGAACGACCCCGGCACCACCACCGTGGTCGCCTTGCTGCTGAGTTACGGCCTGGGCGTGTTGATCTGGTTCGGGCTTTCCACGCTCGCCGTGATGCTGGCGATCGGCATCACCACCCTGCTCTACTTCAAGCCTGAATTGCGCGGCTTTACGCAACGGCTGACGCGCCGCGACCTGGTTGCCGTGCTGCAATTTTCGGTGCTCACGTTCATCGTCCTGCCCATCCTCCCGAACCAGGACTACGGCCCCTATAATGCATTCAATCCCCACCAGGCCTGGCTGATGGTGGTACTCATCTCCGGCATCAGCCTCGCCGGCTATGCCGCGCTGCATATGGTGGGAACGCGGTACGGTGCGCCATTGCTGGGCTTCCTCGGCGGCCTGGTGTCCAGTACCGCCACCACCATGATCTATGCCAAGCACGGCAAGGCCAACCAGGCGATGACCAACATCGCTGCCGCAGTGATCGTGATCGCCAGCGTGGTGGTTTTGCTGCGCCTGCTGGTCGTCAGTTCGGTCGTGGCATACGGGACCCTGCCGGGTCTGGCGCCGTTATTCGCCGGCGGATTGATCGCCGGCCTGGCGGTCTCTCTCTATACCTGGCACAAGGCCAGCAAGGTGACCGAGCTCTATATTCCGGAAACTTCGAATCCGGCCGAACTGCATTCGGCCGTCGGCTTCGGCCTGTTGTATGTCGCGGTACTGCTGGGTTCCGCCTGGATGGCCGACCTGGCTGGCAGCCAGGGCTTGTACGCCGTGGCACTGGTGTCCGGCCTGACCGATGTCGACGCCATCACGCTGTCCAGCCTGCGCCTGTTCAACCTCGGGCAACTGAGCGAGCAACAGACCGTCACCGCGATCGCCATCGCCTTCCTGTCCAATGTCGCCTTCAAGTTCGGCATGGTCGTCTTTATCGGCGGCCGGACATTGGCAAAACCAGTCGCCATCGGCTTCGGCGCCATCGCCTGCGGCATCCTGTTCGGCCTGCTGTTCCGCTAGTCCTTCCGCTCCATTGGTAAGCTCAAGACGTGTATAATCGCGCCCTTTCAAAGCAGCGATAAAACATACAAAAATGGAAGCCGAACAACTCAACGCCCTCTCCCACTCCCTGCAGGATTTGCGCAACCGCAGCAACGAGTTACGGAGGTATCTTTGACTTCGACAGCAAGCAGGAGCGCTTAGCCGAAGTCAATCAGCTCGCCGAGGATCCGGCTATCTGGAACGATGCGAAACGCGCTCAGGAATTGGGCCGCGAACGCAAGCTGCTGGAAGACGTGGTGCTCGGCCTGACCGAGATCGGCCAGAACCTCGACGATGCCGCCGAATTGTTCGAGATGGCGCAGGCCGAGAACGACGATGACAGCCTGCAGAGCATCGCCGCCGACGTGCAGGACATCGAGAAGCGCGTCGCTGCGCTCGAATTCCGCCGCATGTTCTCCAACCCGGCCGACCCGAACAACTGCTTCATCGACATCCAGGCCGGTGCCGGCGGCACCGAAGCGTGCGACTGGGCCTCGATGCTGCTGCGCCAGTACCTCAAATACTGCGAGCGCAAGGGCTTCAAGGTCGAGGTGCTGGAACAGACTGACGGCGATGTCGCCGGCATCCGCAGCGCCTCGCTCAAGGTCGAGGGGCCGTACGCCTACGGCCACCTGCGCACCGAGACCGGCGTGCACCGCCTGGTGCGCAAATCGCCGTTCGATTCCTCGGGCGGCCGCCATACCTCCTTCGCCAGCCTGTTCGTCTCCCCCGAAGTGGACGACTCCATCGAAGTGGACATCAACCCGGCCGATTTGCGCATCGATACTTTCCGTGCGTCCGGTGCCGGCGGCCAGCACATCAACAAGACCGACTCGGCGATCCGCATCACCCACATGCCCACCGGCATCGTCGTGCAATGCCAGAACGACCGCTCGCAGCACCGCAACAAGGCCGAAGCGATGTCCATGCTGAAGTCGCGCCTGTACGAACTGGAACTGCGCAAGCGCCAGTCCGAGGCCGACAAGCTGGAAGCCTCCAAGACCGACGTCGGCTGGGGCCACCAGATCCGCTCCTACGTGCTCGACCAGTCGCGCATCAAGGACCTGCGCACCAACGTCGAAATCTCCAACACGCAGAAAGTGCTCGACGGCGACCTCGACCCCTTCATCGAGGCTAGCCTGAAGCAAGGCGTTTAAGCGCACCATGTCCGAGCAGGAAGACAACGGCCTCGCCGAGTTCTTCGTCGCGGGCGTCGAGCCCGCCGACATACCGCAATTTTTCCCCCTGTTCGCGGCCAAGCCGCTGATCGGCGCGATGATCGCGCTGTTCCGCGGCGGCGGCGACGAGGTGATGGTGCGCCTGATGGTGCTGCGCGAGATCGGCCTGCGCGCCGACGCGCCGGAATGGTCGCCACGCGAACTGCAAAGCCACTTTGCCTTCATCAACCAGTCCAAGCTCAACACCGTGCTCGGCCGCCTGCGCGAACACGAGTTGCTGCTGTGGGACGCGGAGCGCCATCTTTACCGACTCTCCTCCGCCGGACGCATGATGCTGTCGGCGCTGTCCAGCCTGCTGAACTTCAACACCGAACAGGACGGCGAGTTCCTCGCCGCGCAGATCGCGGCAGGCGCTGCAGTAGGAAAATTGTCGCCGGAAGCGCTGGCGCACTTGCTGGCTCGCCTGGGCGAACTGGAGGAAGAATTCTCGCAGGCCGTCACCTCGGGTTCCGAATTCAGGCTGCGCGAAGCGCAAACCAGGCTGGCGGCGGTGCAGAAATGGATGGACAAGGCCAACGAGGTCATGCGTGACCTCGCCACCGAAGGGCTGGATGACACAACCTGGAAACTGTCGCAGCAGATCGGCCAGCGCCAATCCAAACTGATGCGCATGTCTTCCGTGTTCCAGCGCGAGCTGGCCGAGATCTCGCGCCAGCAGGTGCACCTGTCGCATGGCGGACTCAGTTCTTCCGAACTCGCCTCCTGGCTCAAGCAGCGCAGCGTGGACGAACTGGTCGAGCTGGCTGCCGGGCAGCTCGCTCTCGCGCCGGAATGCACTTTCATCCTGCCCGACGTGATGGTGGACAACACCGAAGAGTTCGTCGCGCGCGACCTGCCGAATCGTCACATCTCCATCATGCCCGCCCCATCCGAAGTCGAGTACGTGGACGACATCGCACTCGACCCGCCCTATCAGCTGGCCGCGCTGGTGCGCCTGCTGTCCGGGCTGGAAGAACCACTCGCGCTTGCCGACGGCATCGTCGGCGGCAGCTTCAGCGATGCCTCGTACCGCCTGTCGCTGCTGTCCTTTCTCGGCGAACAGAACGTCGATCCCGAGCTGGCGCCATTGGCTGAGCTGCCGCTGCGCGTGCGCTGGGACGAGAACCTCGAATTGGAGCACATCGGACGTGACGAGATCGCTGCCATGAGCGGCGGCCACATCGAACCGCAACAGGAGACAAACACATGAACCAGGACCACGCCGCCCGCCTGATCGCCCGCCTCTTGGCGCTGCGGTACCTGCCGCGCGAGGACAAGGAAGTGCGCCGCCTGCTGGTGGACGCCGCTTTCCGCGACGAAGTGGACCAGCGCCTCGCCGCCAGCGGCCTGCGCCTGCTGGCGCATCCCTTCTCCGCTTATGTCGGCGTCGCGCTCACGCGCGAATGCGAGAGCGCGGTGTTCGAGCAGAACGACGCCTGGCAATCCAGCAACCTCGGCCTGCCCAAGGACGCCGTGGCGCTGCTGGTCATCCTGTGGGCGCTCATCATCCTGCCCAAGCGCGAGCGCCAGCAGTCCGGCGAAGCCGCGCAGAAGGAAGAGCAGACCGAGATGTTCGAAACCGTGAAGCTCACGCCCCTGGCGCATGAAGCCTCGCGCGGCATCGCCGAGAACGTGCTGCTGGAAGACTACGGCAAGCTGCTCGGCGGCAAGGCGCGCCTGCAGCAGTTCGCGCTGCCGCAGCTGTCGCGCCTGGGCTTCATCGAGCGCAAGAACAAGGTGATCCACGAAGGCCCGCTGCTCGACCTCGCTTTCGATTATGCCGAGATGGCGCCGCGCATCCTGCAAGGTGCGCTGTCCGACCTGCTGAAGCAGCGCGGCATCCTGCGCGACGTGACACTTGAGGAGCTGCACAATGTTTCGCCTGATTGAGTTGGAAACCGTTCACTGGGACTACTGGCGCAATTTCAAACTGCCGCTGGACGCGCCCATCATCACGATCTCCGGCCCCAACGGGTCGGGCAAGACCACGCTGCTGGACGCCATGCGCACGCTGCTGGCGCTGGAATGCTCGAAAAAGCGCGATTACAAACGCTATGTGCGCCGCAACGGCGAGGACTTCTGCTGGCTGCGCGGCGTTGTGGACAACCAGTGCCCGCCCGGCGCGAGCTACCGCCCGTTCCGCCTGCCCTACCAGCAGGACAGGATCACGCTGGCCTGCCGCATCGACAAGAAAGGCGGCGACTGGTCGCGCAAATACTGGATCGCCGACGGCGAGGTGAGCCTGCAGGAGATCGAAGCCAAGGGCGAGGAGTTCGGCGTGCGCGACTACCAGCGCATCCTGCATAGCGCAGGCCTCTCGCCCGCCATCGCGCGCGTGCTGTCGCTGGAACAGGGCCAGACCGACAAGCTGTGCGAACTCTCGCACAAGGACCTGCTCGACCTGGTGTTCCAGGTGTTCGGCGACAAGGAGGTGCTGGAACGCTACGAAGAGGCGCGCCATCATCAGGAACACACCGCGCGCGAACTAGATGCGGCGCAGAACCAGCTCGAAGCGCTCGGCAATAATCTGGAAAAGCACGAGCAGAAGGTGAACCGCTATCTGGAATGGCACCGCCTGAATCAGGAACGCGTGTCGCTGGTGTCGGAGATTCGCCCGCGGCTGAAGCACTACATGCTGCAGAACGAGGCCGACAACGCGCGCCGCACCCTGCTTTCGCAGCGCCGCGAATGGCGCATCAAGCGCGCCGAGCGCGAGACGCTGCAACTGGAATTGCAGGTGCAGCAGCAGGCGCTGGAAACCGCGCAACTGCGCAGCCAGGCGGCACAGGAAAACGAGCGCGTGCAGACCGAGGCGCTGAACATGCTGAGCGAACAGATCGGCGAACTCAGGACCATCGTTAACCAGCACGACCAGTTGCTGAAGCAGGCGCAGGCCACCGAAGGCGGCAAGATCGCCGATGCGCGCGAGATCGAGAAGCTGGAAGGCGAGCGTGCCGGGCTGCTGGTGCGCATCGCCGAACTGGAACAGAAGCAACGCCAGCTCGACGAAATGCTGGAGAACCTCGCCGCCGGACGCCGCGCCGATCCGCACGATGTCGGCGCTTTCCGCCAGGCGCTGAGCCAGGCCGGCATCGCGCACGACCTGCTCGCCGACGTGGTGGAGATCGCCGATCCGAGCTGGCAATCGGCGGTGGAAGCCGTGCTCGCGCCCTTCGCGCACCTGGTGCTGCTGGGCAAGGAGAAGGACACCGAAGCGGCGATGGCGCTGGGTGAGAAGCTGCGCTACCGCCACTTCATCGTGCCGGACTGCGTCGCCGCCGGACTCGCACCGAAAGGTTCGCTATTGGAAGTGGTGCGCTTCGCCAAGCCGGTGCCGGAATGGCTGTTGCGCACACTGGAACGCACCCGCCGCGTGGAAGATGCCGCCGCCGGGGCCAAGCTGCCGCGCGGCGAAGACTGGATCACGCGGCAAGGATATTTACGCGAACGCCGCGGCGGCCGCTATGCCGCGCCGGATCAGGCGCGCTTCGGCAAGGCGCGGCTGGAAGCGCTGCGCGAACAGCGCGGCAGCCTCGACAAGGCGCTGGCCCCGCTGCGCCAGCAGCTCACCGACCTCACCGCACGCATCCGCAACCAGCAGGCGCAACTGGCTGGCGTCAGCGCCGCCGCGCAGCTGGCGGCCCGCGCCGCCGAGTTCGCCGATGCTCGCCAGCAGTACGATGCGCTGGTGCAGCGCCGCCGCGACAACACGGTGTTGCAGGCGCAGCAGGAACGCGAACAGGCCGACAAGGCCGTCAACGCGGCCTTCGTGACCCGGCAGAAGATCGAGTTCGCCTTGCAGAACCTGGAGAAGGAGATTTCCGGCAAGGAGAATCGCGCCGCGCGCGAGGAGCAGATCCGCCGCGTGCAGTCGCTGCGCGCCAACCGCAGGCAGTTCCCGGCGGGCTGGTGCGATGCGGAGGCCAACCGCCAGATCGCCGACAAATACCGCGACACCACCAACATCGACCGCCGCCTGGAGGAGATCGAGCTGCGCTTCAAGGAGGAATCGTGGGAGACCGACGATACCGTGGTCGCGCTGCGCGACAAGATCAAGGACGACTATCGGCGCATGGAGAGCGACCTCTCGTCGCGCCGCCGCGACAACGAAATGGCGCGCAGCCAGACCGAGACCGCGCGCGAGCAATACATCGCCGTGCTGCGCCACACCGTCGGGCGCTATGTGAAAAACCTCAAGGTGCTGGGCGACCTGGCCGGCATCAAGGTGGAACACGAACCGGTGGCGCTGGAGAACAACGACCTGTCGCTGGCGCAGGCCGGCCTGGCGGTGCGCTTCAACTTCGACGACAAGGGTTTCATGGGCATGAACGACGGCGACGCCTCCGGCGGCCAGCAGGTGATGAAGTCGCTGATCCTGCTGGTGGCGCTGATGATGGAGGAATCGCGCCCAGGCGGCTTCGTGTTCATCGACGAACCCTTCGCCCACCTCGACATCGTCAATATCGAACGCGTGGCGAAGTTCCTCAAGGCCACCCGCGCGCAATACCTGCTCACCACGCCGGTCACGCACAACGTCGGCGTGTACGACCCCTCCATGCTGACGCTGGTGACCTTCAAGAAAAAACCGGCGGACGCCTGGGCGCCGGGCGTGAAGGTGCTGGTGCGGGAAAGGTCATGACCGGCTCGCGACGGATGCACAAGCAGTCCAGAAAACCCCGTCGCTGTGCTATATTTCACGCCGCTTAAATTCAATTCAGCCATACAGAACATCATGAGCAACGAACCCAATATCCCAGCCCAGGACGAGAACCAGATCATCGCCGAACGCCGCGCCAAGCTGAACGCGATCCGCGAGAAAGGCGTCGCCTTCCCCAACGATTTTCAGCGCGAACACATGGCGGCCGATCTGCATGCCGAGTTCGGCGAGAAGACGCATGACGAACTGGAGTCCGCGCAGATCCACGTCGCGGTGGCCGGGCGCATGATGCTGAAGCGCGTGATGGGCAAGGCCAGCTTCGCCACCATTCAGGACATGAGCGGCCGCATCCAGCTGTTCATCAGCAACGACATCACCGGCGAGGCTGCGCATGGCGAGTTCAAGCATTACGACCTGGGCGACATCCTCGGCGCCGTCGGCGTGCTGTTCAAGACCAAGACCGGCGAACTTTCCGTACGCGTGACCCAGGTGCGCCTGCTGACCAAGGCACTGCGTCCGCTGCCGGAGAAGTTCCACGGCCTGACCGACCAGGAGCAGAAATACCGCCAACGCTACCTCGACCTCATCACCAACGACGAATCGCGCAAGGTGTTCATCGCGCGTACCAGGATCATCCAGGCGATCCGCGAGTTCTTCGTGCGTCATGGCTACCTGGAAGTGGAAACCCCGATGATGCATCCCATCCCCGGCGGAGCGTCGGCGAAGCCGTTCGTCACGCACCACAACGCGCTGGATCTGCAGATGTTTCTGCGCATCGCGCCGGAACTGTACCTGAAGCGTCTGGTGGTGGGTGGTTTCGAGAAAGTGTTCGAGGTGAACCGCAATTTCCGCAACGAGGGTGTCTCGACGCGCCACAACCCGGAATTCACCATGATCGAATTCTACGAGGCCTATCGCGATTACAAGTACCTGATGGACTTCAGCGAGAAGCTGTTCGCCGAAGTGGCGCGCAAGGTGCTGGGCACTACCGTGATCACCTATCAGGGCCGCGAACTCGATCTGGGCAAGCCCTTCCACCGCCTGACCATGGTGCAGGCGATCCAGAAATACCACCCCCAGTTCACCGATGCGCAGTTGAACGACCGCGACTTCCTCATCAACGAACTGCAAGACCTGAAGGCCAAATACAAGCCGGAGGACGGCGTCGGCGGCCTGCAGCTGTCGCTGTTCGAGGAACTGGCCGAGGGCCACCTGTTCGAGCCGACCTTCATCATCGACTACCCGATCGAAGTCTCGCCGCTGGCACGCAGCAGCGATGCGCGCCCCGAGATTACCGAACGTTTCGAGCTGTTCATCGTCGGGCGCGAGATCGCCAACGGCTTCTCCGAGCTGAACGACGCGGAAGACCAGGAGGCGCGCTTTGATGCGCAGGTCGCCGCCAAGGATGCCGGCGACGAAGAGGCGATGTTCAAGGACAGCGACTACGTGCGCGCACTGGAATACGGTTTGCCGCCAACCGCCGGGCAAGGCATCGGCATCGACCGCCTGGTGATGCTGCTGACCGATAGCGCCAGCATCCGTGACGTCATCCTGTTCCCGCACATGCGCCCGGAATAGAAATGATCCCCGGCGATCTCCGCGCCCGCTTGTTGCTGCATTACCCTGCGCTGGCCGAATTGCCCGCTGCGGAACTGGACGGTTTCCTGGAAAAAGCGATGGTGATGCCTCTGCCGGCCGGTACCGTGGTGTTCGACGAAAACCAGCCGTGCCAAGGGTTCCCCATGCTGCTTGCCGGCAGCATCCGCGTCATCAAGGCGGCCCCGAACGGACGCGAATTGCAGCTCTACCGCGTCGTGCCGGGAGAGAGCTGCATTCTTACCAGCAGTTGTCTGCTCGGCCACACCGCTTACCAGGCACGCGGCATCGCCGAACAGTCGCTGGAGATGGTACTGCTGCCAGCACCTTCGTTCCATGCGTTGCTGGGCAAGCACAAGGCATTCCGCGATTACGTGTTCCACCTGTTCTCCGACCGACTCACCGACCTGATGCAGCTGGTCTCGGCGGTCGCCTTCCAGAAACTGGACCAGCGCCTCGCCGCTTTGCTGGTTTCCCAACCCAGCCCGTTGCATACCACCCACCAGGCACTGGCCGACGAGCTCGGCAGCGCGCGCGAGATCGTCAGCCGCTTGCTGAAGGGATTTTCCGAACAAGGCTGGGTCAAGCTGGCGCGGGAGCAGATCGAGGTCACGGACGAGACAGCCCTGAAGCGATTCGCGTCATTCTAGGAAATGTGATTTTTATCACAGACATCACGCTCCTTTCACATTATCATTGAGCCTCCTTCAACCTCATTCAAGGAGCAAACATGAAAATCAACGTTGGTGGTATTGATCGCATCCTGCGCATCGTGGCCGGTCTGGCACTGATCGGCCTGACTCTGGCCGGCGTGATCGGCGCATGGGGCTGGATCGGTGTTGTTCCTTTGCTGACCGGCATCTTCAAGTTCTGCCCGGCCTATGCCATCTTCGGCATGAATACCTGTCCGATGGAAAAACAGTAATCCGCCGCACATCACCCCGCGCCCGCCCTCGTTGCGGGCGTTTTTCATTGGAGGAACCGATTCATGACCAGCCAGACTATCCTATGCGCATTGCTCGCGCTTGCTGCAGTGCCGGCATGGGCCGACGAGGTCGGCCAGTACGCGGCAGAAAGCCGCGCCATCGTGACCCCTTTCATGCAGCAGCTCATGGCCGAGAACAGGAAGGCCATCATGGAAGGCGGCCTGGAATCCGCCATCGGAGTGTGCAAGAAGATCGCCCCCAGAATGGCAGGCGATATTTCTCGCCAGCACGGTATCAGGCTCACCCGGGTCAGCCTCAAGGTACGCAATCCCCTGCTCGGCACTGCTGACGCATGGGAGCAGGAAACCTTGCAGCAGTTCGAGGCCCGTCTCGCCAAGGGAGAAAAACCGGAAGCGCTGGAAGCTGCCGAGATCGTGAGCGAGCCGAATGGCCGATATTTCCGTTACATGAAAGGGATCGTCCTGCAGCAGGGATGCGTGGCCTGCCACGGCACCAGCGAGCAGATGAGCGCAAAGGTCAAGGCACGCCTGACCGAAGACTACCCCTACGATCAGGCAACCGGCTATACCCCGGGCCAGTTGCGCGGCGGCGTCAGCATCAAACGCCGTTTGTAACCCTGTCGGCCTGCAGGGCAGAGTTCAGACCGGATCGCTGCGCTTTTTCAACAGGAACAGCATCAGCGAGCGCAGCTTGGCTGGACGCACCGGTTTGTGCATCAAATGCAGCCCGCGCTGGTTGACGGCCTGCAGAATCTCCGGCGCGGTGTCGCCGCTGACCAGAATGAAGGTGGGCGGTACATCGCATTGCACCTTGAGCAGGTCGAAGAGCATCAGGCCATCCCCATCCGGGAGTCGATAATCGCAGATCACCAGGTCGAAATGCACGCCGGAATGCTTGTCGCCAATCTCGCGCAGGCTATCCGCGACCGCGACGCGACACCCCCATGTCTCCAGAATGCCCGCGGTGCTGGTGCGTACCAGAATGTCATCATCCACCACCAGTACCTGGAGATTATCCAGCCTGTCATGCCTGGCTGCCGGCGCCGCCGGTAGCGGCACCGGCTCGGCAAGCAATTCTTCCACGCCGATGACACGCGTCACGCTGATGGCGAAGGTCGAACCGCAGCTGGGCGCCGAACGCAGGCTCAGGGGATGATGCAACAGCCTGCACAACCGCTCCACGATGGCCAGTCCCAATCCCAGGCCTTTGCTGCGGTCGCGCGCGCTGTTGGCCAATTGCACAAATTCGCGGAAAATATTCTGCTGCTCCTCCATCGGTATCCCGATACCGTTGTCGCGCACCTCGATGCGCAACTCCTCGCCGCGCCGACGGCATGCCAGTAGCACCGAACCGTTCTGCGGGGTATAGCGGATCGCGTTGCTCAACAGATTGAGCAGGATGCGTTCCAGCAAAACCGGATCGCTCAATACCGATCCTGCCACCGGACGAACACGCAGGGTGATGTTCTTGCGCTGCGCAATCGGCTGAAAATCCTGCTGCAGGCGCCTCATCATCACGCCCATATCCACTGCCTGTATCTGCGGGATCACGATTCCGGCATCCAGCTTGGAGATATCCAGCAGCGAGTCGAGCAGACTGGACAGTGCCTCCACCGACTCCTCCACCTTGCAGGCAATCTTCAGCTGATCCGGGGTATCCAGCCGGCTGCGCAATTCGCCGATGAAGAGACCGAGCGCATGCATGGGTTGCCGCAGGTCATGGCTCGCTGCAGCCAGGAAACGGCTCTTGTCGAAGTTGGCTTTTTCCGCCTCTTCTTTCTTGAGACGCAGCTCCTGTGTCGCCTTTTCGATGCGTTGCTCCAGCGTGCTGCGGTCATGCTGCAGCTGGTTCGCCATGTCGTTGATGCCCGAGGCCAGCGCGTCCAGCTCCCGTACGCTGTTCCCCGCGATGCGCGTATCCAGCTGGCCCTTGCCGATGCGGCGGATGGCACTGTTCATCGCCATGACCGGCAGAGTGATGCGACGCGACACCCGCATGGCGATCAGCATGGTGGTCAACAGCACAAGCAGCAGCAACAGCAGGTTGACGCCCAGCATCTCCAGCTTGTCGCGGTTCAGGGTCTCCTTGCCCACGGCGACGATGACGCTGCCCAACACCTTGTTGGGCAGGTTCACCGACCTGTCATTGTCGAATTCGTCCAGCCGGATCTGTGTGGCCAGGATAGGCTGGTAAAGCCACAGGAAATTATGGTCTTCCTGGTATACGATGGGACTGTCCGATACCGGCAACGGATTTTCGAACAGCACGCGTTCGTTGGTATTGTTCAAATTCCCTGCAACGGCAAGGTTCTTCAGATTCGCGTCCCGCACAACGACGGAGCGCACGTCCTGATGCGAGGAGGCGATATCGACCTGCTGTTGCAGCAGCGACTGATTGCCGGAGAAGACCGGATATTCGCTGGAGGAAGCGAGCTGACGGACAATCAGGTTGGCCCGTCTCTGCAGGCTGCGGTCCATCTCCGCAAAACTCATGTAGGTGAAATACCCTTCCAGCAACAAGGCCAGAACCAGCATGGGAATGGCAGCAACCGCCAGGGTCTGCCTTTCGATGCCATGTTTAATCATTGTGCTCTCCTCACTTCGCCGTGCAGGTTCTCTGCATCTTTTATAGGTAGATCGAGCGATCTGGCCACCTGAGCGTTGACCGACACTTCGAACTCTTTGGGATATTGACTGGGGGGCAGCTTGCCGGAAGCGGCGAATTGACCGACCGCCTCGGCCGCCTGCTGCGCTATCTGGGCAGGAGTACTGTAGATGGCGCACAAGGCTCCCGCTTTGACATACGATTGCGAGATGCCGATCAGGGGAACCTGCTTGCGGTATGCGGCCAGCAGGATGTTGCGTATCGTTCCGGCGTTGTATATCTCGATATCCGGCAATACCAGCAGGACATCGCTCTTCGCCAGCACATCTTCGAGCGCATCGAACAAGGAGCTCTGCCCGACGGCCTGTTCATGCAGTTGCAGGTTTCTTTCCGCAAGCAGGCGTCTCAGGCTGGATAGCCCCGGCGGCGGAGCGGTATAGAGCACCCCGACCTCCCCGGCCTTGGGCAACGCGGCGACCAGCAGGGAGACCTGCCGCTCCAGCGGCTGGTCGATATAGATGGCGCTCGAACGGGCGCCCCCCGCCGGTTTCGCCAGCTTGTCGTAACCGGCCTTGGGCACGAACACATTCAGCACCGGCTTGTTGGCCGCGACGGAGGCACTGGCGGACTTCATGCCGACCGCCACGATCAGATCGGCATCGTCTGCCGCATTGCCATCGCTTACGTTCACGATGACCTGTTGCGCCCTCAATGCATCGCGCAGGGCATCGCTGAATTCCTGGTAGGCCCCGCCCCGTTCGCTCAGCACGACCTGCACCCGCAAAGGGGCTGCCTGTGCCGGCAGCAAGCCGGACAGAAGGCACGCCAGCGCCAAGGATATTATCCGGCCGATGGTGCGGTGGAACAGGCAAGCAACGGCTGCCCGGCTAGAAATTGTAGGTCGCAGTAAAATAAGCCCGCCGATTGAACAAGAGATTTACACGCTGCGGCACATTGCCATATCCCGTATAGTTGTCCTGGAATGCGTTCTGGATGACCACAGCCACCTCTCCCCCGCCTGGTTTTTCTTCCTGGCCGAAAGCCTTTGCGATGCGCAGATCCACCCTGTGCATCGGCGATTCCGGCGGATAGCCGGACGACACATCAGTCACCCTGACCTGGCTGCGCAAATAGTAACCGATACTGAAACGGAATGAATCGGGCAGCCGCTGATCCAGCAGCAGGCTGCCGCTGTTTTCCGGCACCGACTGGCTGCACAGGTTCAGATAATCCGTCTGATAGGCTTGTGCGAGATATTGACCGGCGGTCATGGTGGCAGAAATCGGCGTCGGATTGAAATATTGCGTCGGATAGGAACTGAATGCGCAGCTGGTTTGCTGGTGCGAATAGTTCACGATGACATCGCCTTCCTGCCAGCGGTATTTTGCCGATATATCCAGCCCCTTGAAGGTGGCATCGAACAGGTTCTTGAAGCTGTCCGTCCGGTTGGCCAGATTGCCGTTGACATAGGCATCGAGCATGATGATGTCCCGCACCTTGTCGTAATAGACGCGCCCGTCCACGCTGAGGTCGCCAAACTGACCGACGTAGCCAAGTTCCCTGGACAGGATCTTTTCGGGCTGGAGATTGTTGGCAGGCGGCACATAGGCATTGGGCCAATAGCCTCCTGCCGGGGTATTCATGTAAAGCTCGGCCATCATCGGGTTGCGCGTCGCAGTGGAGACCGAGGCGCGGAGCGTATGCTGCGGCAGCACGTGATAGTTCAAGGCGACCCTGGGAGAGATGCTTCGGTGCCCCGCCCCGTCGTCTTCGTACATCGCCCCCATGTTCATCAGGGTCGCGTCCGTCATCCGCCATTCGTCGTGGGCAAAGACGCTCGATTGCAGCAAGGCCTCTGCCGTGTTGAACAACAAGGGCTGGTCGACATAGTCGTAACGCACGCTGCCGCCCCATACCGCACGGTTGCTGCTGCCGATCTGGGTCGTATTCTGCAGTTCAAGCTCCTGGCGCTGTATCTTCGCCATGTCCGGCGCGAAGCCTTGCGAAACCGGACTCGCCGTGTAGCCTTTGCACATGAGGAAATCGATACATTTGTAAGGATCGGTATAGGCCCGATTGATCCGGTAATAGGTCAGCTTGCTCTCGTCGCGGTCGTACCAGGTATGCAGCCAGGTCAGCTGCTGGAAATCGTTCGCGGTCGCTGCATCCCTGAACGCATCTTCCGGCCGCCCCAGCGTGCCCATTCCGTACACCCCCTGATTGAGCCCAAGCTGTATATCGATGCTGTTCTCGCTGTCCGGCCGGTAATTGGTGCGCAGGTTGAACAGCCGGTTCACGCTGGTGTCGTTCACAATCTGCGGATTGTCGCCCCCATCCGCGCGGTAGCCGAAAGACAGCCGGTAATCGACATCCTGTCCGGCCTTGCCGAGACGGGCCGATACATCCGAGATGCCCATCGTGCCCTTGTTGGCCGAGATGCTTTTTCCGTTCATGCTGCCGGCATCGCGCGTAATGATGTTGATGACGCCATAGAACGAGTTGGAACCGTGCGAGGCGGCGGCCGGCCCCCGCACCACCTCAATGCGCTCGATATCGTCGATCATCAAAGGCAGATCCTGCCAGTCGACGCCGCCGAAAGGCGGGAGATATACGCTACGGCCATCGACCAGCACTTGCATGCGATGAGAATACTGGTCGGAAACGCCGTTCAGCGAGACGAACGGCGCATTTGCCCCCGCGTTCCCCACATACATTCCCGGCACCAGACGGAACAGGTCGGCGATCGTGCGGAATCCGGATGCCTTGATCATCTGGCGATCGATCACCGTGGTCGCATTGGGCGCATCCGACAAAGGCTGCGACAGGCGGGACGGGCCAAGCACAACGGGCAGGTCCTGCAGGTAGGCTAGTTCTGAAGCGGAATTATCGGCGTATGCCTCGATGGAGGGGAAGAACAGATATCCACACAGCAGTGCGGATGCACACCCCTTGTAACAAGCGAAGCCATGACGCATGACACCTCGCGCAAGCTTATTGGTTCTTATTATATGGGGTGGCTGATCGGGCTCGAACCGACGACAACCGGAATCACAATCCGGGGCTCTACCAACTGAGCTACAGCCACCATTGAAACCTGAAATCCATTGGCGTGCCCGACAGGAATCGAACCTGTAACCCCCAGCTTAGAAGGCTGGTGCTCTATCCGGTTGAGCTACGGGCACAATTCATCGGCAACCAACAAACTTCGTACTACTTGAACCTGGTCGGGGTGGAGAGATTCGAACTCCCGACATCCTGCTCCCAAAGCAGGCGCGCTACCAGGCTACGCTACACCCCGAAGGCCGCGCACTATACAGGCCGGGCAGGAAAAAATCAATTTTGTTCGCGCGACTTCTTGCTGATCTGCGGCATCGCCAGCATCAGGTAATACACCATCGACCAGAGCGTCAGCACCGCAGCCAGATAGATCAGGAAAGTCCCCCACCACAGCGTCGAAATGCCGAACAAGGGTTCCTGATACAGCAGGAACAGGATGGCCAGCATCTGGAAGGCCGTCTTGAATTTGCCCAGCATGGATACAGCGACGCTCTTGCTGTTGCCGAGCTGCGCCATCCATTCGCGCAGGGCGGAAATGGTGATCTCGCGGCCGATGATGATGAAGGCGATGATCACATCGACCAGGTTCAGCTTGACCAGCACGATCAGCGCCGCGGCCACCATCAGCTTGTCGGCCACGGGATCGAGGAAGGCGCCGAAAGCGGAACCCTGGTTCAATGCGCGCGCCAGATAACCATCCAGCCAGTCCGTGATGGCCGCCAGCCAGAACAGGAAGGTGGTGAGCAGGTGTTTCTCGTGCAGGCTGAGCGTGTCGTTCGACACATAGAACACCGCGACGAACACGGGGATCATCAATATCCTGAACCAGGTCAGCAGATTCGGTATGTTGAGCGGCATCTCTAATGTAGGTGCTGATATATCTTTTCAGCAACAAATATTGATTAATGGAGTTGCTGGTAAATCTTTTCCGCAAGCGCGGGGCTGATTCCTTCGACTCGCGCCAATTCGTCCACGCTGGCTTGCTGCACCCCCTTCAGCCCGCCGAAGTGAGTCAACAGGTTGCGCCTGCGCTTTTCGCCCACGCCTTCGATATCTTCCAGCGATGATGCAGTACGAGCCTTGCCGCGCCTGGCGCGGTGACCACTGATGGCGAAACGGTGCGCCTCGTCGCGTACTTGCTGGATCAGATGCAGGGCTGGACTGTCTGGCGGCAATTGTAACGGCTTTTCCATATCGGGTCGTAACAATTGTTCCATGCCAGGCTTGCGTTCCACGCCTTTGGCGACGCCGACCAGCGCGATATCGGACAGTCCCAGTTCCGCCATCACCTCAACCGCCATCCCCAATTGGCCCGCGCCCCCATCGATCAGGAGCAGGTCCGGCCGCTTGCCCTCGCCTGCCTGCAGTTTCTGGTAACGCCGCAGCAAGGCTTGGCGCATCGCCGCGTAATCGTCGCCCGGAGTGATGCCGCCGATGTTGTAACGGCGGTATTCCTGCGGGCGGATCGCCAGGTCGTCATACACCACGCAGGATGCCACCGTTGCCTCACCCATGGTGTGGCTGATATCGAAGCACTCGATGCGGTTGACGTCCGGCAACGACAAGGCGTTGCGCAGGGCATCGAGGCGCAGCGCCTGCCCCGCCTGCTGGCCTGCCTGCTGCTTCAGCGCCAGCAGCGCGTTGGCCTGGGCCATTTCCAGCCACTGCCTGCGCTCTCCCGTCACAGCATGGCGTATCTGCACCTTGTGCCCGGCCTGCTCGGTCAGCAGCTGCTCCAGCGTTTCGCCAGCGATCTCGATGCCGGTGACGATCAACGGCGGCACACTGCGTTCCAGATAATGCTGCGCCAGGAATGTCTCCAGCACTTCGGCGCTGTCCTGACCCTGCACGTTCTGCGGGAAGAACGGCTTGTCGCCCAGGTGCCGTCCGCCCCGCACCACTGCCAGATTGAGGCACAGCGCACCTTCCGCCTCGACCACCGCGACGATGTCGGCGTCGGTATCGCGCCCGCTCTCCACGAACTGTTTCTGCTGCACCGTGTGCAGCGCCTGCAACTGATCGCGCAATGCCGCGGCATGTTCGTACTGCAAATGCTCCGCCGCCTGCTCCATCGCCGCGCGCAAACGCTTCTCCACCTCGTCGTACTTGCCCTGCAGCAGCAGCGCGGCATTGCGCACATCGGTGGCGTAATCCTCCGGGCTGATGAGGCCGACACAGGGCGCGCTGCAACGATGGATCTGGTGCAGCAGGCAGGGCCGCGTGCGGTTGTTGAACACCCCCTCCTCGCAGGTGCGCAACCTGAACACTTTCTGCAACAGGTTGACGCTTTCCTTTGCCGCCTGCGCGTTGGGATAAGGGCCGAAGTATTGATGGCGCTTGTCGATCGCTCCGCGATAATAGGTCAGGCGCGGCGACGGGCTGCCGGTCAGCACGATGTAGGGATACGACTTGTCGTCGCGGAACAGGATGTTGTATCGCGGCTTGAGCGACTTGATGAGGTTGTTCTCCAGAAGCAGCGCTTCGGCCTCGGAACGGGTCACCGTCACCTCGATGCGCGCGATGTGCGACACCATCAGCTGGATGCGCGGAGACAGGTTGCTCTTCTGGAAGTAGGATCCGACGCGCTTTTTCAGCTGGTTGGCCTTGCCCACGTACAAGACCTGCCCGGCCCCGTCCAGCATGCGGTAAACGCCCGGCTGCAACGGCAGCGAGGCGACAAATTCGGAGATGGAAAATTCGCTTTGCGGACGTTTGTCCCCTCTCCCGCCGGGGGAGGGTTGGGGTGGGGGGGATGTGGGATCGAAGATGGTGCCGCTCATCGTCTATATCAGTGCTTGCAGTCCGCGGGCGAATTCGGTCGCCCCGCCGTTTGCCGGATGGCGCACCGCCCCGGCGACCTTCACCCCCATTTCGCCCAGCAGTCCTTCCGCCTTCTTGCCGACCGCAACGATCTTCGCGCGCGGGAATGCCTCAACCAGCAGGCGCAAGGCAGGCTCCCCCAGCCTTATCTCCTCGGGTGCCGGTGTCCGGTTCGACCACAGGCTGTCCGGACGGTGCGGATGCAGCTGCATCGCATTCCACAGAATGGTGCGCTCTGCGATGCCGAGCCGGTAGAGCGTCTTCCACACGATGGTAGCGGAGGGTTCGGAGAACGGCAAACGCCGGTTCGACAGGCGCCCCGGCAAGGCAGGAATGCGCGGGATGGTTCCCTCGCCCAGCAGACGCTCGCTGGTGAAAGCGATGCCGCTGTAGCGACAGCCCTGGTATCCGGGTGCCTCGCCCGCCAGAATGAACTCCGGTTCGCATTCCAGATGCAAGGCCAGCCGCACGAGTTTGGCTTCCGGTCCGTTGCCTGCGGCGTCATGCGGACAACGGTCCGCCCATGGGTTGAACAAGCCGGGTTTGCCGGCCGGCAAGGTGGCGACCAGGCTGCGCGCCAATGAAAGTCTCGATTCCATATCTTCCCTTCGCTCAATCCAGCCGCTGCAATGAAAAGCCCCGCTGAGCGGGGCTGTTGGCAACTTGTTGGCTTTACAGCCCCGGCCTACCCCTTGCGGGTACTAGGCGGCGCTCGTCTCGGCAGCGGGCCGCCTTATTCGGCTGCCGGTGCTGCGGCTTCCGGCTGGGGCAGCAGCGCCTTCATGCTGAGACGCATGCGGCCCTTGTCGTCCACTTCCAGCACCTTGACCTTGACCACCTGGCCTTCTTTCAGGTGATCCGACACATTGGCGATACGCTCGTGCGATATCTGGGAGATATGCAGCAGGCCGTCCTTGCCCGGCAGGATGTTGACCAGCGCGCCGAAATCCAGCAGTTTGACCACCGGACCTTCGTAGATCTTGCCCACTTCCACTTCCGCCACGATGTCTTCGATGCGTTTCTTCGCCAGCTCGCCGGCCTCACCGCTCACGCAGGCGATGGTGATGTTGCCTTCATCGTCGATATCGATGGTCGTGCCGGTCTCCTCGGTCAGCGCACGAATCACCGCACCGCCCTTGCCGATCACGTCGCGGATCTTTTCCGGGTTGATCTTCATCTTGATCATGCGAGGCGCAAAACCGGAGACTTCCGGGCGCACCGACGGCATCGCCTGCTTCATGATGCCGAGGATGTGCATGCGGCCTTCCTTGGCCTGGCTCAGAGCGACCTGCATGATCTCCTTGGTGATGCCGTTGATCTTGATGTCCATCTGCAGGGCGGTGATCCCCCTGTCAGAGCCGGCCACCTTGAAGTCCATGTCGCCCAGGTGATCCTCATCGCCCAGGATGTCGGTCAGCACCGCAAAACGGCCGCCGTCCTTGATCAGGCCCATGGCGATACCGGCCACATGCGTCTTTACCGGCACACCTGCATCCATCAGCGACAGACATCCGCCGCATACGGAAGCCATCGAACTGGAACCGTTGGATTCGGTGATCTCCGACACCACGCGGATCGCATAACCGCACTCTTCTTCGCTCGGCAGAACCGCAACCAGGGCGCGCTTCGCCAGGCGTCCGTGGCCGATCTCGCGGCGTTTTGGGGTACCGACACGACCGGTCTCGCCGGTGGAGTATGGGGGGAAGTTGTAGTGCAGCATGAAGCGATCGGAATATTCACCCTGCAATGCATCGATGGTTTGCGCGTCGCGCATGGAACCCAGCGTCGCCACGACCAGCGCCTGTGTCTCGCCGCGGGTGAACAGCACCGAACCATGGGTACGCGGCAACACGCCGGTACGGATGGTGATCGGGCGCACGGTGCGCGTGTCGCGACCGTCGATGCGCGGTTCGCCGCTCAGAATCTGGCCGCGCACAATCTTGGCTTCCAGTGCGCTGAACAATTCGCCGATTTCGTTCCTGGAGACATCCTCGAATTCCGGGGTTGCCAGCGCTTCGAATACCTTGGCGCGAATCGCATCCACCTGCTGGGTGCGCGCCTGTTTCTGACGCACGGCATAGGCTGCCTTCAGGTCGTTTTCGGCCAGCGCGGCGATTCTGGCGATCAGCGCCTCGTTCTTCGGCGCGGGCGTCCAATCCCAGTCGTCCTGCCCGACTTCGGATGCCATCTCGTTGATGGCATTGATCACGGCCTGCATCTGCTCGTGGCCGAACACCACGGCGCCCAGCATCACGTCTTCCGACAATTCCTGCGCCTCGGACTCCACCATCAGTACCGCTTTCGCGGTACCGGCAACCACCAGGTCCATCTGGGAAGTGACCAGTTCATCCTTGGTCGGATTCAGCAGGTATTGCCCATTGGCATACCCCACGCGGGCCGCACCGATGGGGCCATCGAACGGGATGCCGGAGATTGCCAGTGCGGCGGAAGCGCCGATCATCGAAGGAATATCGGAATCGATCTGCGGATCGGACGACAGCACCGTGGCCACGATCTGCACTTCGTTATAGAAGCTCTCCGGGAACAGCGGACGCAGCGGACGGTCGATCAGGCGCGAGGTCAAAATCTCCTTTTCGCTGGGACGGCCTTCGCGTTTGAAGAAACTGCCTGGAATCTTGCCGGCAGCGTAAGTGCGTTCCTGATAATCCACGGTCAGCGGGAAAAAATCCTGTTCAGGCTTGGCATTCTTTTGACCCACCACAGTCACCAGCACCACGGTGTCGTCCAGGCTGACCATGACTGCACCGCTGGCTTGGCGCGCGATCTCGCCGGTCTCCAGTGTCAATTGATGTTTGCCGTAGCTCAGGGTTTTTTTATAGTGACTCAAGATAGCTCTCTCCAAATGTATATGCGTGACCGAGTTGCCAGCGTGGTAAATCGACTTCCAAAACGAAGCGGGTCGCATTCGCGACCCGCTTGCAAACTTTGTTACTTACGCAGATCCAGACGCTTGATCAGTTCTTTGTAGCCGTCCTCGTTCTTGCTCTTCAGGTAGTCCAGCAGCTTGCGGCGGCGGCTCACCAGACGCAACAGGCCGCGGCGGGAGTGATGGTCCTTGTTATGCTCTTTGAAGTGTTCGGTCAGGTAATTGATACGAGCCGTCATCAGGGCTACTTGTACTTCCGGGGAGCCGGTATCGCCCTTGGCGCGCTGGTAGTCAGTCACGATTTGCGATTTTTGTGCGGCGGTAATAGACATTGACTTCTCTCTCCAATAAAAAAGTGCGGCATTCTACCCCCGAATGGGGTCCCCGCTCAAGCTGTATCGCGCTGCGCCGCCGCTCTGGCCACGCCGGACAGCAGCCTGCCAGGCACCAGCCTCCCCCCCTCCAGCTCGCCTATGCCGATAAACCGTCCGCCGGCATATAACCTGCGCTTGCCGGAGGGAAATTTGTCCGTCAGCCCGAGTTTCTGCCCCTGCGCCAGACGGTTGGCCTGAACCTCGTCCAGTTCCAGCCGCGGCAAGTTCTGCACCAGGCTGTCCAGCGGCATCAGGCAGGCGTCGCGCGATTCGGCATCCATCGCCTCCAGCTGCTTCAGGGTATAGGCATGGTCGAGGCTGAATTCGCCGATCCCTGTCCGCCGCAAGGCAATCAGGTGGCCGCCGCATCCCAGCATTTCGCCGATATCTTCGGCCAAAGTGCGGACATAGGTGCCCTTGCTGCACAGCACGCTGAATTCCAGTTCGCTGTCCTGCAACCGCTCCAGCGTCAGTTCGCGAATGAATACCGTGCGCAGCTCGCGTTCCACCGTTTCGCCCTTGCGGATGTATTCGTACAGCGGCTTGCCCTGGTGCTTGATGGCGCTATGCATGGGTGGCAGCTGCTGGATCTCGCCCATAAACCTGTCCATCGCGGCCAAAGCCTGTTGCTCATCCACCGCGACGGAGCGTGTCTCGATCACCTCGCCCTCGGCATCGCCGGTAGTGGTGCGCTGTCCCAGCCGTATCGTCGCGCGATAGCGCTTGTCGGCATCCAGCAGGGAAATGGTGAACTTGGTGGCTTCGCCAAAACAGATCGGCAACAGGCCGGTGGCCAGAGGATCGAGCGTACCGGTATGTCCGGCTTTTTCAGCCTGGAACAGGCGGCGGACTTTCTGCATGGCAACGTTGGAGCTGAGTTCCAGCGGCTTGTCGAACAACAGGACGCCATCCAGCGGCCTTTTGACACGCTTTATTTGCTCAGTCTTTTTTGTCACTCGCAACCGCTTGATCGATCAACTGGGAGAGATGCGCGCCACGTTCGATGGAGGCGTCATAGACGAAATGCAGCTGGGGGGTGATGCGCAGCTTCATGGCATGTGCCAACTGGCTGCGCAGGAAGCCGGCGGATCGTTCCAGCCCCTGCCGCAGGAGTTCGCTGTCGCCGTCCAGCGAAGTGTAGAACACCTTGGCATGGGCGTGGTCGTTGGTGACCTCGACGCCGGTCAAGGTCACTTTGCGCACCCGCGGATCCTTCACCTCCAGGCGGACCAGCTCGGCCAGTTCGCGCCGGATCTGCTCGGCGATGCGGTCTGTGCGCGAAAAATCCTTGGCCATCTAAAGAGCCCGTGCCACTTCGACGATCTCGAACACTTCCAGCTGGTCGCCGACTTCCAGATCGTTGTAGCCCTTCAGGGACAGACCGCATTCGAAGTTGGATTTGACTTCCTTCACATCGTCCTTGAAGCGCTTCAGCGAATCCAGCTCGCCGGTATGGATCACCACGTTGTTGCGCAACACGCGCACGCTCGAGGTACGTTTGATCATGCCCTCGGTAACATAGCAACCGGCCACCGTGCCAACCTTGGAAATGTGGAATACCTGGCGTATCTCCACCATGCCGATGATGCTTTCCTTCTTCTCCGGTGCCAGCATGCCCGACAGCGCAGCTTTGATCTCGTCCACCATCGCATAGATGATGTTGTAGTAGCGGATGTCCACGCCCGACGACTCGGCCAGACGGCGCGCAGCCGCATCGGCGCGCGAATTGAAGCCGATGATGATTGCCTTGGAAGCCAGCGCCAGGTTGACGTCGGATTCGGTGATGCCACCCACGGCGCTGTGGATCAGGCTGACCTTGACCTCAGGCGTGGAGAGCTTCTGCAACGAACCGGCGATCGCTTCGAGCGAGCCCTGCACGTCGGCCTTCACGATCAGCGACAAGGTGCGCACTTCGCCCTCGCCCATCTGCTCGAACATGTTCTCCAGCTTGGCGGCCTGCTGCTTGGCCAGCTTCACGTCGCGGAACTTGCCCTGACGGAACAGCGCGATCTCGCGCGCCTTTTTCTCGTCTGCCAGCACGAGGAAATCGGCACCGGCGACCGGCACTTCGGACAAGCCCTGGATCTCGACCGGAATGGAAGGACCGGCTTCGTTCACCACCTTGCCGTTTTCGTCCAGCATGGCGCGCACACGGCCCGATACGGAACCGACCAGAATCGCGTCGCCGCGCTTCAGCGTACCGGATTGAACCAGCAGGGTCGCCACGGCGCCCTTGCCCTTGTCCAGGCGCGCTTCCACCACCACACCCTTGGCGCTGGTGTTTTTCGGCGCCTTCAGTTCCAGCACTTCGGCCTGCAGCAGGATGCCCTCCAGCAGGGTGTCGATGCCCTGCCCGGTCTTGGCGGAGACTTCGACAAACATCGCGTCGCCGCCCCAGTCTTCCGGCACGACGCCTTCCTGCACCAGTTCCTGGCGCACGCGCTCGGAATTGGCATCCGGTTTGTCGATCTTGGTGATCGCCACCACGATAGGCACTTCCGCCGCCTTGGCATGGTGGATCGCTTCCTTGGTCTGCGGCATCACGCCGTCGTCGGCGGCCACCACCAGAATCACGATGTCGGTGGCCTTGGCGCCGCGCGCACGCATCGCCGTGAAGGCCTCGTGGCCCGGCGTATCCAGGAAGGTGATCATGCCGCGCGGCGTGTCCACGTGGTAAGCACCGATATGCTGCGTAATGCCGCCGGCTTCGCCGCTCGCCACACGAGTGCGGCGGATGTAGTCCAGCAAGGAAGTCTTGCCGTGGTCGACGTGACCCATCACGGTCACCACCGGGGCGCGCGGTTCCAGCACCACATCGCCATGATCGACAGCTTCCATGAGGAAGGCATCGGGGTCATCCGGCTTGGCCTGAACCGCCTTGTGCCCCATTTCCTCGACCACGATCATCGCGGTCTCCTGGTCCAGCACCTGGTTGATGGTGACCATGGAGCCCATCTTCATCAGGGTCTTGATGATCTCGGCCGCCTTGATCGACATCTTCTGCGCCAGCTCGGACACCGTGATGGTTTCCGGAACCATCACCTCCTGCACGATCGGCTCGGTCGGCAGCGAGAATGCGTGTGCCGCTTCAGGCTTGCTGTGCTTTTCGTGACGCGGCGCACGGATCGCGCTGCCGCCGGTGCGTCCAGGCAGGCCGCCGCGGGTATCGGCGGTGCGCGAAGGCGGGCGTTTCTTGTGCCCGGCCTCGTCCCACGGACTGTCCTTGGCCGCAGGTTTTTCCGTCTTCTTGGTCGGCCGTGCCACCTTGTCGCCCGGCTTGAGCGTCGGCTTGTGCAGGGTACCTTCCGGCGTTACTGCATCCGCGGCAGGCGCCGCAGCAGCGGCTGGCTTCGCCTCGGCCGCAGCTTCCGCGGCTGGTGCCGGTGCCGGCTCCACAGCGGCGGCAGCCTTGCGTTTGCTGCGCTCCTGCTTGGCCTGGATCTCGGCAGCCTGGCGTGCCGCCAGCTCTGCCTGCAGGCGTGCTTCTTCCTCGCGCGCCTTCTGTTCCTGTTCGTCCAGCACTTTCCTGGGCTTGACCGCCGTAACTTCTTCAGCGGCCGGCGCCGGTTTCGCTGCTGCCAGCTCTTCTGTCCCCGGTGCGGGGATAGGCGCAACGGTGCGCTTCTTGCGCACCTCCACCTGGATGGTGCGCGACTTGCCCGTGCTATCGGCCTTCTTGATCGCGGTTGTTTCGCGGCGAGTCAGCGTGATCTTGCTCTTGCCGGCACCGTGCGCACCGCGCAAGTGTTCCAGCAACTGCGATTTGTCCTGTTCCGATATGGAGTCGGTATCTTTCTGCTTAGTGACTCCAGCCGATTTCAACTGCTCCAACAGCAGTTCGACCGGCAACCCCAGCTCACCCGCAAATTGCGCGACGTTCATTTTTCCCATTACGACCCCTTAACCCAATACCAGACTACGGATAACCCTTGCAGACAGCGCTTCAAGCTCAGACGAACCAGGGCGCGCGCGCAGTCATGATCAACTTGTTGGCGCGCTCCTCATCCATACCCGTCATTTCCACCAGCTCCTCGCCGTCCAGGTCGGCCAGCTGCTCCTGCGTGCCGATGCCCTTGCCCGCCAGGGTGCGCGCCGTCTGCTCATCCATGCCTTCGATCTTCAACAGGTCTTCGATGTTGTGCTCGACCTGCTCCTCGTTGGCGATGGCGGCCGTCAGCAATGCGTTACGGGCACGGCTGCGCAACTCGTTCACTGTCGCCTCGTCGAATGCCTCGATGGCCTGCATCTCTTCCAGCGGCACGTAGGCCACTTCTTCCAGCGTATTGAAGCCTTCCTGCACCAGGATGTCTGCGACTTCCTCGTCCACATCCAGCTTGCTCACGAACAGGTCGCGGATCTTGGAGAATTCCTGCTCGTTCTTCTCGGCGGATTGTTCCACCGTCATCAGGTTGATCTCCCAGCCGGTCATCTCGCTGGCGAGGCGCACGTTCTGGCCGCCGCGGCCGATAGCCTGCGCCAGGTTCTCTTCCTCCACCACCACATCCATGCTGTGCTTCTCTTCGTCCACCACGATGCTGGTGACCTCGGCCGGCGCCAGGGCGTTGATCACATAAGTGGCAGGCTCGTCCGACCACAGGATGATGTCGACACGCTCGCCGGCCAGTTCGTTGGTGACGGCCTGCACGCGCGAACCGCGCATGCCGACGCAGGTACCGATCGGGTCGAGGCGCTGGTCGTGGCTGCGCACCGCGATCTTGGCGCGCGAGCCGGGATCGCGGGCCGCACTGACGATGTCCAGCAGGCCTTCTTCGATTTCGGGCACTTCCAGCTCGAACAGCTTGCTCAGGAATTCGGTCGTGATGCGCGACAGGATGATCTGCGGGCCGCGCACGGTGCGGTCCACGCGCAGCAGATACGCACGCACGCGGTCGCCCACGCGCAGGTTCTCTTTCGGAATCATCTGGTCGCGCGGCAGCAGCGCTTCGATCTTGCCGAACTCGACGATGGCGTTGCCGCGCTCGATGCGTTTGATCGTACCGGACACCAGGTGTTCGTTGCGCTCCATGAAGTCGGCCAGGATCTGCTCGCGCTCCGCATCGCGGATCTTCTGGAAGATGACCTGCTTCGCCGCCTGCGCGCCGATGCGGCCGAAATCGATGTTCTCCAGCGGCTCCTCGATGAATTCTTCCAGCTGGATATGCGGATCGCGCTTCTGCGCCTCTTCCAGCTTGATATGCAGCTCGGGCGTCTCGAAGGTCTCGTCGTCCATCACCTGCCAGCGACGGAAGGACTCGTACTCGCCGGACTGGCGGTCGATGCTGACGCGCACATCCGCCTCCTCGTCCGCGAAACGCTTCTTGGTCGCGGAGGCCAAAGCCGATTCCAGCGCACCGAACACGATTTCCTTGTCCACGTTCTTCTCGCGTGCCAAGGCATCCACCAACAACAGAACTTCACGACTCATAACAGTCTCCAACGAGCACTCAAATTAAAACACCGGCACCAGACGTGCCTTATCTATATTGGACAGCTCGATAGCCACCTGGCTGCCATCCACATCCAACTGCACTGCGCCATCCTTCACCCCGCCGAGCACGCCGGCAAAATTCTTGCGGCCCGCCAGCGGCACACGCACCTTGATCTGCGCCTTCTGTCCGGCAAAGCGCTCGAAATCGGCTTCCTTCTTCAACACCCGGTCCAGCCCCGGCGAAGACACTTCGAGGCGTTCGTAATCCACCCCTTCCACCGTGAACAGACGCACCAGCTGGTTGCTCACCCGCTCGCAATCTTCCACCGAGATGCCGTCCGGCTTGTCCATGAACACGCGCATCAGCCCGCGACCGGACACTTCCAGATCGACCAGCTCGTAGCCCATGCCGGCCAGCGTCGTCTCTACCAGCTTCGCCACATCCATATCCGTACCCACAAATAAAAAACGGGCTCGAAGCCCATCTGAAAACGGCGCGCATTATAACAAAGGGGGGCACTAATGGAAACAGGTATTTAAGGAAATCCTGCCAACTCCCCGCCCCGTTCGCCCTGAGTGCCGCGCGGAGCCCGGTGTATCGCAGGGGCAGACGCGACGCTGGTCGGTGAAAACGGACTAGCCGAACAGTTTACGGATGCCTTGCGCATCCGGCTGCAAAATCACGCCCTTTTCCGTGATCAACCCCGTCACCAGTTCGGCCGGGGTCACGTCGAAAGCCGGATTGCGGATTTTCACCCCCTCCGCCGCCCAGTGGCAGTCGCGGAAACCCTTCACTTCCTCCACCGAGCGCTCCTCGATGGGAATGTCCTTGCCCGTGGCGATGGAAAGATCGATGGTCGACAGCGGGCACGCCACATAGAACGGGATGTTGTGCCGCCGGGCCAGCACCGCCACCATGTAAGTGCCGATCTTGTTCGCCACGTCGCCGTTGGCCGCCACGCGATCCGTGCCCACCACCACCGCATCCACCTCGCCCTGCGCCATCAGGTGGCCGGCCATATTGTCGGTGATCAGCGTCACCGGGATGTTCTCCTGCACCATCTCCCACGCCGTCAGTCGCGCGCCTTGCAGGAACGGCCGCGTCTCGTCGGCAATCACCGAGATCTTCTTGCCCGCCTCCACCGCCGAACGGAACACCCCCAGCGCCGTGCCCCAGCCCGCCGTCGCCAGCGCCCCGGCATTGCAGTGCGTCAACACGCGCGCCCCGTCCTTGAGCAAGGCCGCGCCGTTTGTGCCCATCGCCTTGTTGATGCGGATATCCTCGGCCAATATCTCATGCGCCTCGGCCAGCAGACGCTGCGCGGTCTGCTGTGGCGACTGCGCAGCAACGCTTTCCCAAACCTTGCGCATGCGCTGCAACGCCCAGAACAGGTTCACCGCCGTCGGGCGGCTGGCGGCCAGCACCTTGAAGCCCTCCTCCATGCCTGCATTGAAATCCACGTCCCATCCCCCTTGCAGGTAACCAGCGACTTGCCCGCTTGCGGGCTTAGTCGATTGGCTAGTAGCTCCATCAGGGAGGGCCAGGGTGGGGGTAGAATCGTTCACGGAGTCCACCCCCATCCCATCCTTCCCCCTGCCCGGGGGAAGGTGCTGAGACAACCGCAACGCCTCCAGCGCCACCCCATAAGCCGCCGCCACTCCGATGGCCGGTGCACCGCGCACCACCATGCTGCGGATGCCCTCCGCCACCGAGGCGGCCGAGTCGTAGCTCAAATATTCAAACGCAGCGGGCAGGATGCGCTGGTCTATCATTTCCAGCCTGTTGTTGAACCAGCGCAGGGTTTCGATTTTCATTTTGTGCTTTCAAATTCGTACAAGACTCAGCACTATTTGACTTGAACTACAGTCGATGCGCTTACAGCATATCCTTCATCGGGATTCGCCCCTTCATAGGGCCAATTAAAATCAGCGCTGATGACATAGAACTTTGACATCCCTTTCTCTGGCCTTGGAACAACGAAGTATTGTAAGTCGTCATATTCAACACCGGGCTGCAAGTCATACTCGCCGTTATTTTCTGCAACCAAGCTTTTTATTTCGTGTACTTGCACAAGCTCTTTTTTGCCAATTCTCCCGATCTTGTGTTCAGACGGCAGTTCTTCAATTTGAACAGTAATGTCACCTTTGTTATTTCCGTATAGCTCTATGGGCACCTTGCCAATATTTTTCGGGCGCGCATGTATTACTAGCAACATTGACTTTAAATCATAAGGAAATACTTCCGTAGTTACCCTTATTTCAGGATTCCATTCAGAAGTGGCTGTAATCGAAAAGTTGTGATAAGCCCACCATCCACCAATTGGAATAGCAAGTATCGTCATCAACTTCAGTACGATATCGCTCCACTCTTTGATCTTATGCATATCAATCATTGCTAGCTTTCCGTGAAAGACGGCCTACCCGCGTTTGCACAACACACCTCCAAAATATCTAGTCCAGTAGGTCGCGTAGCGAAGCGTAACCCGACGGTCGTGTCTTCCTCGCCAGGTTACGGCCTAACCCGACCTACATTTTCAATCACCCTCAAACTCGCACAACGCAAACACCTTGTGCCCGCGCTTCTCCAGCCGCGTGCGGCCGCCAATGTCCGGCAGGTCGATCATGAAGCAGCATTCGACGATCTTGCCGCCCATCTTTTCGATAAGGATGCAGGCCGCTTCTGCCGTGCCGCCGGTGGCGATGAGGTCATCCACCAGCAACACTTTTTCGCCCTTGGAGATTGCGTCGGTATGGATCTCGATGCGGTCAGTGCCGTATTCCAGCGCGTAGTCGTGGCCGATGGTTTCGGCGGGCAGCTTGCCTTTTTTGCGGATGGGCACGAAACCCACGCCGAGGGCGTAGGCCAGCGGCGTGCCGATGATGAAGCCGCGCGATTCGATGCCGGCGATCTTGTCGATCTTCACGTCCTTGTAGCGGCGCACCAGTTCGTCGATGGTGGCGCGCAGACCGACGGGATCCTTCAGCACCGTGGTGATGTCGCGAAACATGATGCCCTGCTTGGGGTAATGTGGCACTGTCCGCACTCGTGATTTGATTGTCATCTCAGCTCCGTTTTTTGTAACCGACGAATTTTTCCTGCACCTCATGCATCTGCTGCGCCGTGAGTATCCGCGGCTCGCCCGCCTGCAGGGTGCGCCAGTAGATTTCGCACAGGTATTCAACTTCGTGTGCAACAGACAGCGCCTCAGCCAGATCCTTGCCCAGCGCGATCATGCCGTGGTTGCCGAGCAGGCAGGCCTTGCGGTCGCGCAATGCTTCCAGCGCAAGATCGGACAGGTTCTGCTCGCCGAAAATGGTGTAAGGCGTGCAGCGGATGCTGTCGCCGCCCGCAATGGCAATGTGGTAGTGCACGGCGGGCACATCCTTCCCCAGGCAGGCAATGGTGGTCGCAAAGGGGGAATGCATGTGCAGCACCGCGCCGATCTCGGGACGCACCTTGAGGATGTCGCGATGGAAGCGCCATTCGCTGGAGGGCTTGCCGCCCTGCAGCAGCTTGCCGTCGGCATCCAGCAGCACCATGTCCCGCTCGGTCATCTCGGCCACCGGCAACGCGGACGGCGTGATCAGGATATCGCCGCCGCAGCGCACCGAGGCGTTGCCTGCCGTGCCGCGATTGAGGCCAAGTTCGACCATGCGGCGGGAGGTTTGCAGCAAGGATGTACGTAATTGTTGTTCGGTCATTATTTACCCTTCAGTTTCTACCCCCACCCTAGCCCTCCCCCTGCATGGGGGAGGGAACGTTCCTTCCCCATCACAGGGGGAAGGTCAGGATGGGGGTGAATCGTTACAGTACCCGCCCCGCCACCGCTTGCAGCTTCTTCTTCATCGCTTCATCGCGCGCCTCCGGCGCGGTGATCAGCGCGTATTGCAATGCGCTGCGGCAGCCGCAATCGCAGGCCCCGGCATCCGCGCCCAGTCTGGGTACCGTATGTTGCACCAGATTCTTGGCCTTGCCGGCGTTGGCCAGCAACACCTTGACGATCTGGTCCACCGTCACGTCGTCGTGGTTCGGATGCCAGCAGTCGTAATCGGTGACCATCGCCACCGTGGCGTAGCACAGCTCGGCCTCGCGGGCGAGCTTGGCTTCCGGCATGTTGGTCATGCCGATCACGTCGCAGCCCCACTGGCGGTACAGCTCGGATTCGGCCAGGCTGCTGAACTGCGGGCCTTCCATCACCAGGTAGGTGCCGCCGCGCATGGCCGGGATGCCAGCCTCCTTCGCTGCTGCCTCGATGTGGTCGCCCAAACGCTTGCACACCGGATGCGCCATGGAGACATGGGCCACGAGGCCCGTGCCGAAGAAGGATTTTTCGCGGGCGAAAGTGCGGTCGATGAACTGGTCGACGATGACGAAGGTGCCGGGCGGCAGGTGCTCACGCAACGAGCCCACCGCGCTGACCGAGATGACATCGCTGACGCCGACGCGCTTGAGCACATCGATGTTGGCGCGGAAGTTGATCGCGGACGGCGGGATCTTGTGGCCGCGGCCGTGGCGCGGCAGGAAGGCCAGCTTCACGCCGTGCAGTTCGCCGAACAGCAGCTCGTCGGACGGTGCGCCGAATGGCGATTCGACCTTCTCCCAGCGTTTGTTGGTCAGCCCCTCGATGTCGTATACGCCGCTGCCGCCGATGATGCCGATGCTTGCCTGCCCCATGATGCTCCCTGCCCGATTGGAATAGGCCGGGATTGAAACAGGAAACCCCGTTTATCTCAAGGTCGGGAGGCGCACGATAGACAAGAAAGCCGCCCGAGCGTATCTTTCCCACCGTATCTTTCCACGAATCATTACCCCATGTCCCAAGCCGAAAATCACGCCGACCTCCAGATCGTCGGCATGCGTTGCGCCTCCTGTTCCAGCCGCCTGGAAAAAGCATTGAATCAATTACCTGAGGTCACTGCCGTGGTCAATCTGGCCACCGAAAAAGCCAGCGTGACATTCGATCCCACGCTCACCAACGTGGATGAACTCATCAAGACGGTGCGCGATACCGGTTTCGACGCCCATGTGACGCGCGACTTCGCCGCCGAAAAGGCGGACCGCCTCAAGGCCTACCAGCAGGAGAAGATCCGCTTCTATATCTCCCTGGCGCTCATCATGCCGATGGTGCTGGAGATGGCACTGATGCTGTTCGATGTGCACCTGATGATCCCGACCTGGGCGCAATGGGCGCTGGCGACGCCGGTGCAGTTCTGGATCGGCGCGCGCTTCTACCGCGGCGCCTGGGCCAGCCTGAGGCACGGCAGCGGCAACATGGACCTGCTGGTGGCGCTGGGCACCAGCGCCGCCTATTTCCTGAGCGTCGCCATCATCGTGTTCGACATCCATCAGCCGGTGTATTTCGAATCCAGCGCGGTGCTGATCACGCTGGTGCTGATGGGCAAGCTGCTGGAGGCCGGCGCCAAGGCCAGGGCTTCGGACGCCATCGAGAAACTGATCCAGCTGCAGCCCAAGGTCGCGCATGTGGAACGCGACGGCGAGATCCTCGATGTCTCCGCCGGCCAGTTGCGGCCGGACGACATCTTCATCGTGCGCCCCGGCGAGAACGTGCCGGTCGACGGCGTCGTGCTGGAAGGCCTGTCCACCATGGACGAGAGCATGCTCACCGGCGAGAGCATGCCGCAGACCAAGCAGGCGAACGACAAGGTGTATACCGCCACGCTCAACCATCAGGGCCTGCTCAAGTGCCGTGCGACCGCCGTCGGCAGCCATACCCAGCTGGCTGCGGTGGTGCGCCTGGTGGAACAGGCGCAAGGTTCCAAGGCGCCCATCCAGCGGCTGGCCGACAAGATCTCCGGCATCTTCGTGCCCATCGTGCTGTTGCTTGCCGTTGCCACCCTCTTCATCTGGTACAAGGTCGACGGCGACCTGTCGTATGCGATCATCAATGCGGTGTCGGTGCTGGTGATCGCCTGCCCGTGCGCATTGGGCCTGGCCACGCCCGTCACCATCGTCGTCGCCAGCGGCCTGGCGGCACGCGAAGGGATACTGGTCAAGGATGCGGCAGCGCTGGAGCGCGCGCACAAGCTGTCGGTGCTGGTGCTGGACAAGACCGGCACGCTGACCGAAGGCAAACCCACCCTGACCGACCTGCGCCCCAGCGCCGCCAGCGGTGTCGGGGAACTGCTGCGCATCGCGGCCAGCCTCGCGCAGCATTCCACGCACCCGCTGTCCGGCGCGGTGATGGAATACGCGCAGGCCCAGGCCACGCTGCCCCTGCCGATCACCGAATTCGAAGAAGCCCCGGGCAGCGGCCTGAGCGCCAGGCTAGACGGTGTCGTCTACCTGCTCGGCTCGCCGGCCTTCATCACCCAGCACGGCATCGCGCTGGACGAGCCGTCGATACTGGCCCTGCAGAAACAGGGGCGGACCGTGATCGCGGTCGCGCGCGAGCAGGTGCTGCTCGGCTACATCGCTTTCGCCGACAAGATACGCACCAGCAGCCGCATCGCCGTGGCTCGCATACGCAAGATGGGCATCCGCGTGGTGATGCTGAGCGGCGACAACCAGGCTACCGCCCAGGCCATCGCGGCACAGGCCGGCATCGACGAATTCATCGCCGAGGTGTCGCCGCAGGACAAGGCGCGCTACGTCGGCTCGCTCAAGAACAGGAAGACGCTGGTCGGCATGGTCGGCGACGGCATCAACGATGCACCCGCGCTCGCCGCTGCCGATGTCAGCTTCGCCATGAAGAACGGTAGCGATATCGCCATCGAGGCGGCGGATATCACGCTGATGCGCAACGACCTCAACAGCGTGGCCGATGCCATCGACCTGTCGCATGTCACGCTCTCCAAGATCCGCCAGAACCTGTTCTTCGCTTTCGCCTATAACGTACTGGGCATCCCGCTGGCCGGCATCGGCCTGCTCAACCCGATGATCGCCGGCGGCGCGATGGCGATGAGCTCGGTATCGGTGGTCAGCAATGCGCTGCTGCTGAAGCAATGGCGGCCCGGCACCTCCGGCCCGGCACCAGACCAGGCCGACGCAGCCGGTGCCGACACCGCACGCGCCGCCTGAGCCGCATCATCCCGCAATGAGAACGGGGGCTTGCGCCCCCGTTGCCAACTACCTGCGACAACCCGCCTGCCGCTAGAATTCCTTCTCTGACCGCCCCTGCGCTGCCGGCATCGCGGGCGATGTCGCCAGTTCGGCGGTCAGCTTCAGGTCGTTCATTGCCGCCTCCTGCCGGGGAGCGAACTGTGCAACCACGATGCCGCTGCTGCCGGCGACCTTCTCCGGCCTCGCATTCGAGCTCATGCCGCCGAACCACAGGCCCACGCTGAACAGCAGCGACGCCGCCAGAGCGACCTGGGTGAAGCGATTGATGCGATGGGTCTTGCTCAGCCTTTGCAGCAACTTGCCGGTCTCCAGCCTGGACTTGGCCTGGTACAGCTCTTCGCGCACTTCCTCGCTCAGGCCGCGTTCCAGCGCTTCGCTCTCGTGCAGCGCAGCGATGGCCTCCTCCTCGATCTTCATCTTTTCCCGCACGGTCTGCTGCGCCAGCAACTCGGCGAATTCGCGCTGGCGCGCCAGTTCGGCCATCTGCCGTTCCGCCGCGATGCGTTCCTCGACGGCTTCGACGGCACGGCGCTCTGCTTGCAGACGCTCCGATGCGGCAGCGGCCAGCTGCTCTTCGGCTGCGCGCTGCTGTTGCTGCATCGAAAGTTGCTCTTCTTCCATGGCCAGATGCTGTTGCTCCAGCGCCAGCTGGGCCGCTTCTTCGCGCTCGCGCTCGGCGATGAGCAGCTTGTTTTCTTCGGCGATTGCGATGCGCTGGCGCACAAGCGCGGCCACGCGCTCGGTCGCGGCGCGCTCTTCCGCATCCCTGTCCTGCTGATCCTGCAGGAATTGTGCAGTCTCCTTGCGTTCGCGTTCTTCGGTGCGGCGTTTGGCTTCTTCCGCCGCGGCCATGCGCTGACGCGCCTGCATCACTGCAAGCGTTTCGGCCTGCAACGCTTCTTCTTCCGCTTTGGTGGTGCGCGCCAGCGACTCGACCTTCAGCTTGGCCATGTTGATGGCACGAAGCTCCGCTTCTTCCTGCGCCTTCGTGGCGGCAACGATTTCTTCAGCCAAAGCCTGTTTGGCGGCGGCGACCTCCTGGGCACGCACTTCGACGGCGATGCGCTCGTTGTCCGCCTCGATGGCGCGCAATTCGGCATCCATGCGCAGCGTGATCTGCTCGATGGCCGCGTTCTCGGAGGCCAGCTTGGCCGCAGCCACCCGGGCCGCCTCTTCGTCCAGGGCCTGCCTTTGTCTGGCTGCCTCCGCCGCCAGCCGCTCCGCATCGGTGCGTTGCTGCAGCGCGTCCACCGCGGCCTGTTCCGCCGCCAGCCGTTCTTCCGCAGCCAGGCAGGATTCCACCATCAATTGCGCGCGCCGTTCGGCCAAAGGCAGGGCGGCGTTGATGGCATCCAGCTTCTTCTGCAGTTCGTATGTCGTCAGTTCGTCGGCGTGGGCTTGCGCCTGTTCTGCGGCAAACAATTCCTTTTCCAGTTCGGCCTTGCCTTCGGCGATGCTCCTCGCGCATTCGGCCATCTCGAAGCGCTGGTGGGCCTGCTCGATCGCTTCCGCCTCGGCATGCACCTGCAGCTCGATGGCATGCGAAGCGCGCATATCGGCTTCGGCACGCTGTTGCGCCAGAACCATCAATTCGCGCTCCGCTTGCAGCTTGACCTCGGCGGCCCGCTTGGCCTGCTCCTCGACGGCCAGCAGGTCGCGCGCTTCCAGATCGATCTGTTTCAACACCTCGTTCGCCGCCTCGCGCTCCTTGATGGCAAGCTGTTCGGCTTCCACACGCGATTCGAGCAGCTTCAGCATCTCCTGTTCGGCCTGCAGCTTGCGTTCCGCCGCCAGGCGCTCTTCCTGTTCGGCGGCAAGCGCCATCCGGGCGATCTCGGCCGCTTTCAGTTCGGCCTCCACGCGTGCACCGGCTTCGGCCTGGGCCTGCTGCTCGATCCTAATGCGCAGCTCCACTTCCTGTGCGGCCTTGCGCTCCTGCTCCACTTTGGCCATCGCGGCACGCTCGGCCTCCAGTTCCGCCGCCACGCGGGCCTGGGTCTCGGCCAGCACCTGCATTTCGGCACGCACGCGCGCATTCATCGCCTCCTGCGCCGAATTCTCGGCCGCCAGCTTGGCATTGATCATCGCCATCGCTTCCTTCTCGGCCTTGAGCTTGCCCTGCATGGACTGGGTCAGCGCCTCTTCGGTGCGCGCCTTTTCCTGTGCCAGCAAGGCGGCTTCGCGCTCCAATTGCGCCTGCTGTTCGAGTTCATTGCGCAGGCGCTGCTCGGCGGCCTGGCGCTGCTCCAGCTCGGCCTGCGCCTGCCGTTCTGCCGCCAGCTTTTCATTCACCGCATCGGCCAGCCGCTCTTCCGCCTTTTTCTTGGCATATACCGCCGCCGCCAGTTCGCGTTCCTGCTCCAGGCGCGCCTGGATTTCGCTGGTCAGTTCCGCTTCGGCGCGGGTGCGCGCCTCGATCTGTTCGGTCAGTTCGCTTTCCTGCCGCACCTTGCCCTGCAGGATCGCGCGCGCATGGGCTTCGGCGCGGGCCCGTGCCTGCACCGCCAGCTGGGCCTCGATCTCGGCCTCGATACGGCCGCGCGATTCCAGTATCGCTTCGGATTCGATGGGGCTCTCTTCGCCACGGGAAGAAACCAACCGGATGTTTTTCTGTGCTGACATGTTCCACCTCTTTCGCGTTGTGATGCCCAAGGGCATCAGCTCGACGCTAAAGTAACAGGTAGAGGCCAGTCTGAAATGCGGAATAAAGGCAGAAAAACGGGCTATTTTGCCGGACGAGGCGTAACCGTGCGACGCTGCCGCATCGTTTCACGAGCTACCGATCAGGCTCTGTTCTTCAGCAGCAATGCTTCCAGCTCTTCCGCGGGGATCGCCCTGGAGAACAGGAAGCCCTGGGCATAATCGCAGCCGGCACGCTTCAGCAGGTCGCGCTGTTGCCCGGTCTCGACGCCTTCGGCGATGACCTTGAGGCCCAGCTTGTGCGCCATGACAATGATCGCCTCGCATAAGGCCATGTCGTCGGACTGGGTCCCGAGGTTGTTGACGAAGGACTGGTCGATCTTGAGGTAGTCGATATCGAACTTCTTCAGGTAGGCCAGGGAGGAATAGCCCGTACCGAAATCGTCTATCGCCAGTTGTATGCCCGCATCGCGCGATGCCAGCAGCCTGTCCTTGACGTTGCCATTGTCGTCAAGCAGCACGCCCTCGGTGATCTCGACCACCAGGCTGCTGGCCTGCAATCCGTTCTGCCGCATCTCGCTCAGCCATTCCGCCGCCTTCACCGGATTGTCGTTGTGGAACTGCACCGGGGATTTGTTGACGCTGATCTGAAAACCCCTGTGATGGCTGGCCTGGAGGCGCTTCACCTGATGCATGGCCTGCCTCAGCACCCAGTCGCCGATCTCGACGATCAAGCCGGTCTCTTCTGCCAGCGGGATGAATTCGGCCGGGTTGACCATGCCGCGCCTGGGATGCATCCAGCGGATCAGCGCCTCGGCCTTGTGGATGTCCCCCGTCGCCAGTTCGACGATAGGCTGGTAGTACACGCGGAACTGCTCGGATGCCAGGGCATCCCGCAGGTCGTTGACCAGCCGCATGCGTTTCTGCGCGTTCTCCTGCAGGACGGGTGTGAAATAGCTGAAGCGATTTCGCCCAAGCTGCTTGGCCACGTACATCGCCTGATCGGCGTTCTTCAGCAGGGCTTCCATAGTGTCGGCATCGGCGGGAAACAGTGTGATACCGACACTGGCGGAGATGAAGGCCTTTTCTTCGCCCAGCAGGAAGGGCGAAACCAGCTTGGCGATGATGCTCTGCGCGATGCGCTCGATACTGGCTTGCTCGTGGATGTCCGGCAGGATCACCACGAACTCGTCTCCGCCCATGCGCGCGACCGTGTCGGATTCGCGCACGCATTGCTGGATGCGCTGCGCGGCGTCGACCAGCAGCAGATCCCCGGCATCGTGCCCCATGGTGTCGTTCACCTCCTTGAAATGGTCGAGGTCGATCAGCATGAGCGCGAATGAAGAATGATCCCGCCTGGACAGCCTGATCGTCTGCTCCAGCCGGTCGCGGAACAGGCGGCGGTTCGGCAATTGGGTGAGCGCATCGTAATGCGCCTGTCGCCTGATCGTCTCCTCGGCCATCTTGCGTTCGGTCAAGTCGGTATGGGTGCCTATCATGCGCGTGACCTTGCCGTCGGCGGAACGATGCGCCACCATGCCGCGCGTCAGTATCCATTTCCAGCTTTCGTCCTTGCAGCGCACCCGGTATTCGCCGGAGAACTTGTCGGATTTCGAGTGGAAGAATTCGCCGATCCGGCCGAGCAGGCTGACGATGTCATCCGGATGGACGCGCGCATTCCATTCCGACATGTCGTTGCCGATCTCGTCGTCGGCGAAGCCGAACATCGATTTCCCGCCCTTGGAAAGCAGGACCTCGTTGCTCTGCACGTTCCAGTCCCATACGCAGTCGCCGCCGCCTTCCAGTGCAAAGCTCCAGCGCGCCTCGCTCTCGCGCAACGCTTCTCCATCGCGACGATGCTGCCGGATAGTCGACTCCAGAACGACACCGACCAGACTCAAGCTGATCATGTAAAGCCAGAAATTCATCAGTCCGCGCTGGATGTCACTGGCGAAAAAGCCCACTCCATCAAGCGCGCCCAGCACCCCTTGTACTGCGGTCAAGAGCAGCACCAGCGTCACTCCATGCCTTCCCAGACGGATCGCCGCCCAAGTGACAAACAAGTACATCAGATATCCCATGGGAATGTCTGCAGTCCATGGTGAAGTCCAGCCATGGAAAGCAATGAGGCTGGTCAGCAAAGCCAACGCGGAAAATAGCGACAACTCCAGCCATCTGCTCTGCTCTTTATCAATCCACCTGCTCGGTCGCTTGCGCCAGATCAGCAAGAACGGGGCACCCAGTGCGATCCCGAGCAGGTTACCCATCACCCAATATCCCCAGGCATGAAGAATGTCCACCATCGGCAGGACATCCGCAAATACCAGCGTGGTAACCCCTATCGTCGTCGCCAGCATGGCAGCGATGGAGCCTGCAAGGATCAACCACAAATAATCCCGCGGTTGTTTAAATCCGGAATCGAAGGTTTTGATTAGGGAAAGGAGCCAGACGGCTGACAGGGCCTCAAGAACATTGCTTGCTGCGATAAAGAACGAAATCGGAACAGAGCGCCATATCTCCAGGTAAGCCGCCAGCGCTCCCAAAAAGATACCCGGCCAATATTTCTTGCCGCCGACAATCAGTGCTGCGAGCCCCAACCCGCTTGGCAGCCAGACGGGAGAGATCTTTGCTTCGGTGGTCAAACTGGAAAGTACGAGCAGTATAAGCAGTGCATACAGTACTGCCAGCCCCAGCATTTTCGGAATATCCGACCAGCGATAGCCTGCGAATGGATGCACGCCAGACAACATCAGTTAATCATCCACCCCGCGACGGCAATCCATCTCACTCCCATTCGATGGTCGCCGGGGGCTTGCCCGAGATATCGTAGACCACCCGGTTGATGCCGCGCACTTCGTTGATGATGCGGTTGGAGACCTTGCCCAGCAACTCATACGGCAGATGCGCCCAGTGCGCTGTCATGAAATCCTGCGTCTGCACCGCGCGCAACGACACCACCCATTCGTAGGTGCGTCCGTCGCCCATCACGCCGACAGATTTCACCGGCAGGAATACGGTGAATGCCTGCGAGGTCTTGTCGTACCAGCTTTTGCCGTCGGCATCCCTGGTGTTGCGCAGTTCTTCGATGAAGATGGCATCGGCGCGGCGCAGCAGGTCCGCATACTCGCGCTTCACCTCGCCGAGGATGCGCACGCCCAGGCCGGGGCCGGGGAACGGATGGCGGTACACCATGTCGGCCGGCAATCCCAGCGCCACCCCGAGTTCGCGCACTTCGTCCTTGAACAGTTCGCGCAACGGCTCCAGCAATTTCAGGTGCATGGATTCCGGCAGGCCGCCGACGTTGTGGTGCGACTTGATGGTGTGCGCCTTCTTGGTCTTGGCACTGGCCGACTCGATCACGTCGGGATAGATGGTGCCCTGCGCCAGCCATTTGGCCTGCTTCAGCTTGGCCGATTCGCGCTGGAACACTTCGACGAACTCGCGGCCGATGATCTTGCGTTTCTGCTCGGGATCGCTGACCCCGGTCAGGTGCTTCATGAATTCGCCGCTGGCATCGACATGGATGACCTTCATGCGCAGGTTCTGCGCAAACGTTTCCATCACCTGCGCCCCTTCGTTCAGGCGCAGCAGGCCGTTGTCCACGAATACGCAGGTGAGCTGGTCGCCGATGGCGCGATGAATCAGCGCTGCCGCCACGGAAGAATCCACCCCGCCGGACAGGCCGAGGATGACCTCTTCGTTGCCAACCTGCGCCTTGATCTTCGCCACTGCCTCGGCGATGTAGTCCGGCATGTTCCAGTCCTGACCGCAACCGCAGATGTCGTGCACGAAGCGGCCGATGATGGCCTTGCCCTGATGGGTGTGGGTCACTTCCGGATGGAACTGCACCGCGTAATAGCGGCGCGATTCGTCCGCCATGGCGGCAAACGGCGTTGCCTCGTTGGAAGCGATGGCCGAAAAGCCGGGCGGCAGTGCCGTCACCTTGTCGCCGTGGCTCATCCACACGTCGAGCAGGCCGTGGCCCTGCGCGTTGGTCTTGTCCTGAATGCCGTCGAACAGCTTCGAATGACCTTGTGCGCGAATCTCTGCATAACCGAACTCGCGCACCTTGCCGCTCTCGACCTTGCCCCCCAGTTGCGCCGCCATGGTCTGCATGCCGTAGCAGATGCCGAACACCGGCACCTTCAGGTCAAACACGACTTGTGGCGCTTTCGGCGTCTCCTCCTCGTATACGGAATTCGGTCCGCCGGACAGGATGATGCCGGCGGGATCGAAGGCCCGGATATCCGCCTCGCTCATGTCCCACGGATGCAGCTCGCAATAGACATGGGTCTCGCGCACGCGGCGCGCGATGAGTTGGGTGTATTGGGAACCGAAATCTAGGATGAGTATCTTTTTATGCATGTCAGTGATCGTGGATCGGAAATAGGAAAGGGGGAAGAGTGATGTTGGCAATCGCCTGTCGCTCTTCCCCCATCTCCCTTCCCGCAGTGTTAGTCAATATGATAGTTAGGCGCTTCTTTGGTGATCTGCACGTCATGTACGTGCGATTCGCGGATGCCGGCAGAAGTGATCTCGACGAATTCCGCCTTGGCATGAACCGTGGCAATGTCGGGACAGCCAAGGTAGCCCATGCTGGCTCGCAAGCCGCCCAGCAACTGATGGATCACCGCCAGTGCGCTGCCTTTGTACGGAACGCGGCCTTCGACGCCTTCCGGCACCAGCTTGTCCTGATTGTTCTCGTTGTCCTGGAAATAGCGGTCGCTGGAACCTTGCTGCATCGCGCCCAGACTGCCCATGCCGCGATAGGACTTGTATGAGCGGCCCTGATACAGTTCGATCTCGCCAGGAGCCTCCTCTGTTCCGGCGAACAGGCCGCCCAGCATGACCGCATGTGCGCCGGCCGCGATGGCCTTGGCGATATCGCCGGAGAAGCGCACGCCGCCGTCGGCGATGAGCGGCACCTCCGAATCGGCCAGCGCATCCGCCACGTTCTGGATGGCCGATATCTGGGGCACGCCGACCCCTGCCACCATGCGCGTGGTGCAGATGGAGCCGGGGCCGATGCCGACCTTGACTCCGTCCGCTCCGTGATCGACCAGCGCCCTGGCTGCCGCACCGGTGGCGATGTTGCCGCCGATCACATCGACCTTGGGGAAATTCTTCTTGACCCATTGCACGCGGCTCAGCACGCCTTGCGAATGGCCATGCGCAGTGTCCACCACCAGCACATCCACGCCGGCCTCGACCAGCAGCGCCACGCGCTCTTCCGTGCCTTCGCCCACGCCCACGGCGGCGCCGACGCGCAGACGACCCAGCTCGTCCTTGCACGCCAGGGGGTGTTCGCTCGACTTCAGGATGTCCTTCACGGTGATGAGGCCACACAGTTCGAATGCATCGTTGACCACCAGCACCCGTTCGATGCGGTGCTTGTGCATCAGGCTGCGCGCTTCATCGCGATTGGAGCTCTCGTTGACGGTGATCAGCCGGTCCCGCGGCGTCATGATGTTGGTGATGGACTGGTCGAGATTGCTCTCGAAGCGCAGGTCGCGGTTGGTCACGATACCGACCACCTGCTTTCCCTGCAGCACCGGCAGGCCCGAGATCTTGTGCTGGCGGGTGAGATTCAGCACGTCGCGCACGGTCATGTTGGGTGCGATGGTGATGGGATCCTTCACTACGCCACTCTCGAAACGCTTGACCTTGGCGACCTGTGCCGCCTGCTCTTTTGCCGTCATGTTCTTGTGCACGATGCCGATGCCGCCCTCCTGGGCCAGGGCGATCGCCAGGCGCGCTTCGGTCACGGTATCCATCGCGGCGGACAACAGCGGAATGTTCAGGGTGATATTGCGGGTAAGCTGGGTGCGCAGGCTGACTTCGCGCGGCAACACATTGGAATGCGCCGGCAGCAGCAGCACATCGTCGAAGGTGAGGGCTTTTTGTGTGATACGCATGGGAACCTTCCTCTGCAAAGCGCGCATTATATCAAAACTTGCGCAGAGGCCGCACAGCGATTACCCGCCGCCTTTGCCTTTCCTGCCCATGACATAGATCAGGTACTCGAAGAACACGTCGCACCAGCTCTGGTCGTTGTCCTTCAGCGTCATCAACAGCTTGTTGACCTCGCTGATCGGCCAGTTCGCATTGAACCGCACCAGCCTTTCCTGGGCATAGCTCGCCAGCAGCACCTTCAGGCCGTCCCCCTGCTTGTTGATCTCCTTCAGCATGAGGGCCAGATCCTTGTCGGAATCGATCTCGGCCGTGATATCGCCATAAGCCTTGGGATGCTGCTTGGTATATTCGATGAAATTGCTCAGGAGGTAGAAAAACTCGCTCCGGTTGTTTTCGGTCACCGAATCGCCCAGCATGAAAGGCAACACCGTCAACTCCAGCCAGTAATAGTTCAGCTTGGGGTTCTTCCGCTTGCTCACTCCCACGAAACCCTGGCGCTCCTGTGCCCGATGGATGCAATCGTCCAGTATCAGCTTGTCGGAAGCGCGCGTCGTCAGTTCCGCCCCGTTCAGCACGGCGGGATCGACCAGGAAGAAATCCGGCACATCGTCGAACAGCTTGCCGGTATTCTGGTGGGCGCGGTAATAGCTGCGGAATAGCCGAAGTGCCAGATCCTGATTCTTTTCCACCAGGAAATAATCCTGATTGATTCCAGTCGGCAAATGTTTGTGTGACATTTCGGCTTGCGGCTCCGCTAGTTGTCGTTTCCACCCGCCTGCGATCAGGGGGCCGGTAAAACTCGGGCGCTATCATAAATTGACGCGAGACAAATTAACAGCTAGTTTCGCAACCACAATTCACCGGAGGAATCGCCATGAAGCACTTTCTTGCAACCTTGGTACTGGCCCTGTTCGCCCTGAATGCCCATGCCGGGCTCAACAAATGGGTCGACGCAGATGGCAAGGTGCATTATTCCGATACCCCGCCGCCCGATGTGGCCACCCAGACGGTACGCGATATCGCCGGCAAAAGCGCCCCGGATGCCGCGGCCAGTTCTGTCCCCAAGACTTATATAGAGCGCGAGGCCGAATGGAAGAAGGCCAGGCAGGAAAAAGACGATGCGGCCAAGAAACAGGCCGAGCAGGACAAACAGGCCGAGGCCAAGAAGAGCAACTGTGCCGCCGCGCGCGAAAACGCACGCATCCTGGAAGACAGTCCGCGCATCTCGACCTATGACGCGAATGGCGACCGCGCCATCATGGACGACGCGGCCCGCGCCCAGAACCTGGAGAATGCACGCAAGGCGATCAGGGAAAACTGCAATTAGGCTGCGACTGCAGCCTTGCCGCCGGCATCCTCGCGCAGCTTCATCGCCTCTTCGATATCCACCGACACCACCTTGGACACGCCGCGCTCCTGCATGGTCACCCCGACCAGCTGCTGCGCCATCTCCATGGTGATCTTGTTGTGGCTGATATAGACGAACTGCGTCTTGTCCGACATCTTCTGGATCAGCTTGCACAGCCGCTCGGTATTGGTATCGTCCAGCGGCGCATCCACCTCGTCCAGTACACAGAACGGCGCCGGATTGAGCTGGAACAGCGAGAATACCAGCGAAATAGCCGTCAGCGCCTTCTCGCCGCCGGACAGCAGGTGGATGGAAGCGTTCTTCTTGCCCGGCGGATGCGCCATCACCTGCACCCCGCTGTCGAGGATCTCGTCGCCAGTCAGCACCAGTTTCGCATCGCCGCCGCCGAACAGGATAGGGAACAGCTCGGACAGGTGGCGGTTCACCTCATCATAGGTGGCCATCAGCAGGTCGCGCGACTCCTTGTCGATGCGGCGGATCGCGTCTTCCAGCGTCTCGATCGCCTCGTTCAGGTCTTTCGCCTGCGCATCCAGGTAAGTCTTGCGCTCCTGGGCCGACTGCAACTCTTCCAGCGCCGCCAGATTCACCGCCCCTAATGCCGTAATCTCGTTGCCGAGGCGCGTCAGTTCGTTCTGCAGGCCGCCGGCCTTGGCACCTTCGATCAGCGGCAGCAGCGGCGCTTCGTCCACGCCTTGCAGCTGTTCCGCCCATTGCTCGAACTGGATCCGGGCTTCCTGCTCCTTCAGCGTGATCTCGCTTACTTTCTCGCGCAGCGGATTCAGCTTCTGTTCGCAGAGCATGCGTTCCTGTTCCATGCGATTCAGGTTCATGGTGGCATGCTCCAGCGTGTTGCGCGCCTCGGCCAGCACCTGTTCTTTCGCCTGTCGCTGCTGCAACGCCGCCTGCAACTGCTGGTCGGCATCGCCCTCGCTCAGGTTGGCCTGCTCGTTGCGGCTGTGCGCCAGCGCCTCTTCCAGCTGCGTCAGGGTCTCGCCATGCTGCCTCAGGTTCTGCTCCAGATCGGCCAGCTTCTCGGCGCAGGTCTTGGCGAAGAAACGCGCCTCCTGCAACTCGTGCTGCGCCTTCTGCGCACGGTCGCGCTGCTCGCGCAACAGATTGTCCTGGGTTCCGGCCTGCTGCCGCGCCTGATCGCTCTCCATCTGCTGCGACGACAGCTTTTCGCGCTGAATCGTCATCTGCTCGGCGATCTCCTCCATCTGGCGCTGCTCGTTGGCGATGCGGTCCGCCAGCTCTTCCAGCTCCTGCGCGATCTGCACGCTGCGCTCCTGCGTGCGTTCGTTGGCCTGGGTCAGCTTCAGGATCTGCATCTGTACGCCGTGCTGGCGTTGTTGCAACTCGCTGACGGAATTGCGCAGCGGCGCCATGCGGCCTTCGACGGTGTGATAGGCCTCCTCCGCCGCCGCAGACTGTTGCTTGCCCTGCTCCAGCGCCGCATTGCGCTGCCCGACTTCCTGCTGCAGCTGTTCGATCTCGCGCTGACGCGCCAGCACGCCGTGCAACTGGCTGTCAGGCGCATGGAACAGCACGCTGTGCGCGCCGACCAGATGACCTTGCGCCGTCACCAGCCAGGCGCCGGCCGGCAGATGGGCACGCCGGTCCAGCGCCTCGTTCAGGCCGGCTACGGCATACACCCCGGCCAGCCAATCCGTCACCACGGGTGCCGCCTGCGCATCCTGGCAGCGCACATAATCCGCCAGCGGCGTCAGGCCGCCTTGCGCAGCAGCATTGCCCGCGCGCGAACCATCCGCCGCGTACACGGCCAGTTTGGCCGGTGGCGCATCGTTCCAGCCAGCCGCATCTTCCAGCCGCGGCAATGCCAGCGCGTTGATCCGCTCGCGCAGCACCGCCTCCAGCGCGTCCTCCCAGCCCGGCTCGATGCTGATGGATTGCCACAGGCGCGGCGCGTGATCCAGCTGGTGCCGCGTCAGCCAGTCCTTCAGATTCTTGTCGTTGTCGAGCTGCGCCTGCAATTGTTGCAGCGCATTCAGGCGCGCTTCGGCTTGCGCCAGCTGGCGCCCCAGTTCCTGTACGGCATCGCGCTGGCGACGGCGCTCCGCATCGGCGAGCGGCAGGCGTTCCTGCAATTCGGCCAGTTGCTGCTGCTGCATCTCGTATTCGGCCTGCATCTCGGCAAGCTGTTGCTGGCTCTGCTCCAGCAACCCGATGTCCACCTGCGGCAGGTTGTCGCGCTCCAGCATCAGGCGCGAACGGCGGTTGTCCAGCTGCTGCACGTTGCCTTGCACATGGCCGCGCTGGGTCTCGAATATCTGCAGTTGCTGCTGGATCAGCATCTGCTCGCGCTGCATGGCATTGAGGCGTTCCTGTGCCACGCGCGCCGCCTCTTCGACTTGCGGCAGGCTCTGCGCCTCCACTTCGCTGCGATTCTCGCAGGTCGCCACGCGCACGGCAGCGTCTTCCTGCTGTTGCTGCCAGTGGGTGCGCAAGGTGCGCAGGCCCTGTAACTGCGTCTGCTGCTGCGCAATCTGGCGCTCGCCGTTCTGGATCTGTTGCGACAGGCGGTTGCGCTGCTCGACGATGAATGCGATCTGCTGCTCCAGCCGCAGCACTTCGGCATTGCTCTCATACAGCTCGCCCTGCCTGGCATGCAAGGCATCGGACAAACCGAAATGCTCGCTGCGCGCGGTCTCCAGCCTGGCTTCCACTTCGCGGAGTTTGGCGATCTCGGCTTCCAGGTCGTTCTTGGTCTTCTCCACTTGCTGCGCCAGGCGCACCCGGCGGGTTTCGGCTTCCTGCTTGTTCACCAGCCACAGCAGTTTTTGCGTGGTTTCGCGCCGCGCTTCCAGCTCGCGATAGGTCTTGGCCACCTCCGCCTGCCCGCCCAGATGCACCAGTTGCTTGTCGAGCTCCTGCAGGATGTCGCTGACACGCAGCAGGTTGTCGCGCGTATCGCCCAGGCGCAGCTCGGTCTCGCGGCGGCGGTCGCGGTACTTGGACACGCCTGCCGCTTCCTCCAGAAACACTCTTAACTCTTCCGGCTTGGCCTCGATGATGCGCGAGATCATGCCCTGCTCAATGATGGCGTAGGCGCGCGCGCCGACCCCGGTGCCCAGGAAGATGTCGGTGATGTCCTTGCGGCGCACGGTCTGGTTGTTGATGTAGTAGCTGGAATCGCCGTCGCGCTGCAGCACGCGTTTGATGGAGATCTCGGCGTAGGTCGCCCACTGCCCGCCGACCTTGCCCAGCGAGTTGTCGAACACCAGCTCGACGCTGGCGCGCGCCACCGGTTTGCGCGTGCCGGCACCGTTGAATATCACGTCCTGCATGGATTCTCCGCGCAGCGCCGAAGCGCGCGATTCGCCCAGCACCCAGCGCAGCGCGTCGATGACGTTGGATTTGCCGCATCCGTTGGGGCCGACGATGCCCACGAGCTGGCCCGGCAGCGCGATATGGGTGGGATCAACGAAGGACTTGAAACCGGCTAACTTTATATGTGCGAGACGCAATTTGACTCAGGCTGACGATATAATGCGCCGCATTCTAACCCAAGCCGGAAACCTCACCAAATGACCACGCAACCCAGCAAGACTCTGGAGACTTTCGACAACCCGCAACCCGGACGCGATTACCACATCCACATGGAGATCCCCGAATTCACCTGTCTGTGCCCGAAGACCGGCCAGCCGGATTTCGCCACCCTGATCCTCGACTACATCGCCGACGAGAAATGCGTGGAATTGAAGAGCCTTAAGCTCTACATCTGGTCGTTTCGCAACGAAGGGCATTTCCACGAGGACGTGACCAACCGCGTGCTGGACGACCTGGTCGCCGCCACGCAGCCCCGCTTCATGCGCCTCACTGCCAAGTTCTACGTGCGTGGCGGCATCTTCACCAATGTCGTGGCCGAACACCGCAAGCCCGGCTGGCAACCCGCGCCGCTGGTCGATCTGACCCAGTTCCAGGCGCAATCCAATACGCGCGGTTAAAGCGAACGCAGCACGCTTTCGAACTCGGCCAGCGGAACCGGCCTGCCGAACAGGTAGCCCTGGAAGGCGTGGCAACCCCGCAAATCAAGGAACTCGCGCTGTGCTTCGTTCTCCACGCCCTCCGCGATGACGTCCAGTCCCAGCACTTCGCTCATCGCAATAATGGTTTGAACGATGGCTGCATCGTTTGCGTCATTGACGATGTCGCGCACGAAAGACTGGTCGATCTTGATCTGATCCAGCGGCAGCTGTTTGAGGTATTGCAGCGAGGAATAGCCCGTGCCGAAATCGTCCATCGAGAAACTTACGCCAGACAGTTTCAGTTCGCGCATCTTGGCAATGGCATCTTCGACGTTCTCCAGCACGATGCTTTCGGTCAGTTCGAGCTTGAGCAACTCCGGCTTCGCCCCCGTTTCCAGCAGCGTGCGCTGCACTTGCGCAACGAAGTTCGGGCTGCGGAACTGCTTGGCACTCACGTTCACGGCCAGCGTCAGGTCGCGCGTCAACCCATCCCCTTGCCAGGCTTTGAGCTGTGTACATGCGGTCCGCAATACCCAGAGGCCGATAGTAACGATATGCCCGGTCTCTTCTGCCAGGGGGATGAACTGGGACGGCGGGATCAGTCCGCGCTGGGGATGCTGCCAGCGCAACAGCATCTCTGCACCGAGCGGACGGGACCGGTTGTCCACCTGTATCTGGTAATGCAGGCAAAGTTGCTGCCGTTCGAGCGCATGCCTCAGCTCTTCCGCAAGCTCGGCGCGCGCCTCGACGGCTGCCTGCATCACCGGATCGTAGAAACGAATGGTGTTGCGCCCTGCGGTCTTGGCCTGGTACATCGCGGTATCGGCATATTTCAGCACATCGTCCAGGCTTTGCTGATGACCGCGAAACAGCACGATCCCGATGCTGGGCGTGCTGTAGTGCACATACTGCCCCAGTTGATAGGGCTGGCTCAGAAGGTCGCGTATCTTCTCGGCGACCGTATCCGCCTGGGCAGCCGCTTCATCCGATATCTGGCTCAGGGAGCCGAGGATCACGACAAACTCGTCGCCGCCCAGCCGCGCCACCGTATCGCCGTCGCGCACGCAGGTATTGAGCCGCTGTGCCACTTCGACCAGCAAGCGGTCGCCGACATCGTGCCCCTTGGTATCGTTGAGCGTCTTGAAATTGTCGAGATCGAGGAACAGCACCGCACCATGCTGCCCGGTGCGGGCCTCCAGCGAGAACGCCTGCTGCAAACGTTCGATCAGCAGGCGGCGATTCGGCAGATTGGTCAGCGGGTCGTAGAAAGCCAGCTGGTGTATCTGCGCCTCGGCTTCCTTGCGCTTGCTGACATCGGAGAACAGGCCGACGTAATAAAGCAGCGTACCGGCTTTGTCATTCACGCGATGGATACTCAGCCAGCTTGGATAAACCTCCCCGTTTTTGCGCCGGTTCCAGATCTCGCCCTCCCAATGCCCGCTGCCTGTGATGTCGTCCCACATCTTCTGGTAAAAGACGTGGTCGTGACGCCCGGATGCCAGCAGATGGGGATTCTTGCCATGCACTTCTTCCGCTTCGTAGCCGGTGATGCGCGTGAACGCGGGGTTGACTTCGATGATGTTTGGCGAGGCATCGGTAATCACCACTCCGGAATAGCTGCTCTCGAACACCTGCTCCAGCAGATCGCGCTGCGAAACCAGATCGCTGGTGTACGCATCGTTGTTGCGGCACAGCACGATGGCCTTGGCCAGATGCGCCAGCACCGGCTGCAGCATCGTGATCAACGGCAGGCTTGTCTCCGGTTTCTCTGCCGCAAGAAGAACGATCACGCCGCGATGATCGATGGGGAGTCTGAGATAGGCTCCGTATCGCGCCTGGGTACAACCCAAGGCCGACAACAATTCCGCCTGACCGGATTCGTTCCCCGCCGCCTTGCAGACCAGCGCGGAGGGCATGGCGACATATTTGCCGATCGCGCCGATCAGGTCGAAATCGCCCACCACCGCATCGAGGCGCACTTCGACCGATTCGCCTGCCTGATTGCACGGAGCAATATCCAGGCAGATGAATCCGGCGGAGAACGAGGTGTGATACAGCAGTCGCTGCAAGGTGCGCGTCAGCAGCGGTTTGACACTGATTTCGCTGCCGATGGTGACGACCAGGTCGTACAGTACCGGCAGGATGTCGTCGCGTTCCATGCTACCAGCGCGCGGCGACCAGCGTGGCATTGTGGAAGAGCGGATAGCCCTGCACCGTCGACCCGCCGATCTCCCCCAGCGAAAGCGCACCGGCAACCCGTCCGGCGCGGGTCAGCCCGCTAAACGCCTCCAGTTCGGTCGTTGCCATTGCCCCCCCGAGATGCAGCCGCCTCCCCGCACAATAGAACAGCAGCAATTCCGCGCCGGCGACATCCCCATTCAGCTTGTTCAGACCTTCATGCAGCTTGTGCAAGGTCTCGACCGTGCGCACGGTCGGCGCTTTCAATAGCGTCAATACGGAATTGGCTGGCACCTCCCCCACGCAGAACAGCGAGCCGTCTTCCGTCAGCATGACCGGGATGCGCACCAGCACATGATGATTGGCGCGCACGATGCCGAAAGGAAAATGGACACCATATTGATAGAAGTTCTCCGCCGTGACCTCCTCGCCAAAATGCTCGCGCACCAGCTCGCGATACACTTCGAATGCGGGACGCCAGTCGATCTGCGAGATGCAGTTGCCCTTGGTCGAGGTCGCATAGGACGTATGCGGATTGGCATGGTAGCCATGTTCCAGGATCGCCCCTTTGTGCCGCGTCAGCAACATCAGCAGCAGCCCGTTCTGCACGGTGCGGGAGGAATCGAACAGGCAGGGCATCGGCTGAAAAGTCTCGCTGCCCGCATTCGCTCCGGCATAATGAACCCGGTTCGCTAGATGCAGATAGAGCGTATCCAGCAACGTGCCGATATTCGGCACCATGGCATCGAACAGCATGAACAGCGTGAGGTCCGGCACATGGTCGATCTGGGCCCGGACATCGTTGGCGATCCTCTCAGCCGCGCGTTCCGCCTCTGCCGTTTCCGCCGGCAGGTTGTCGTACAGTGCGAAATAGGGCATCTGCTCGAAACACAGCAGCCACACGCCATCCGTCAGGAACTGGCCGTCCCGCACCAGTGCCGGAAAGATCGCCCCGGCCAGCGGCACCTTGTGTTGCGCGCAAACCGCCTGCAACACCGGAACCTTGTCTTTTTCCGCCTCCGGCAGCAGCGCGCAGATGCCCAGCGCGGGGTGCAGCGCCTGCAGTTCGGCCAGCTTGCGCTCGATGGTTCCCGCCTCGACCTGCGGCAGGTAGTGCATCATGCTTGCCTTGTCCATATCGTCCCCGCTGTTCTCCCGTCATGGCCGCCGTGCCACGCACGATCGGCCAGGGCACTCCGCTTCCGCGCCCCTGTCGGCATACTGGGTGCGCAGTTCCCAAATGCCGGTTTCCTCATGGGCAGGATGCTAGCACGATGATGGGATTAAAATAACTGCCTCCCCACTCTGCGAGGTGATCATGGAATACAGGCAACTCGGCAACAGCGACCTGAAGGTGTCGGCACTGTCCCTCGGCACCATGACGTTTGGCGAACAAAATAGCGAGGCCGATGCCCATGCCCAGCTCGACCTTGCCGTTTCATGCGGAGTGAACTTCATCGATACCGCCGAGATGTATCCGGTTCCGCCGCGCGCCGAAACCGCACATCGCACCGAACGATATATCGGCACCTGGCTCAGGCATCAGCAACGCGACAAGCTGGTCGTCGCCACCAAGATCGCCGGCCCCGCGCGCGGCTTCGGCTGGATACGCGACACGCCCCGCATCAACCGTGCGCATCTCAATGCGGCTATCGATGCCAGCCTGCAGCGCTTGCAGACCGATTACGTGGACCTCTACCAGATACACTGGCCGGATCGCTACGTGCCGATGTTTGGCGCGACCAGCTACGATGCGACACAGGAACGCGACAGCACTCCCATCGCCGAACAGTTGTCCATCCTGGCGGAACTGGTCAAGGCCGGCAAAGTGCGGCATATCGGCCTCTCCAATGAAACGCCTTGGGGAGTTGCCGAATTCGTCCGCTGCGCCGAACAGTCGGGATTGCCGAGGATCGTCAGCATACAGAATGCCTACCACCTGATGAATCGCACCTTCGAAGCCGGCCTCGCCGAGATCTGCCGTCATGCCAACGTTGGCCTGCTCGCCTACAGTCCGCTCGCTTTCGGCTGGCTGACGGGCAAATACCTGGACGATCCCCGCGTCCGTGGCCGCATCACCCTCTTCCCGGGCTTCGGTCAGCGCTACGACAAACCCAACGTGCCGGCGGCCGCACGCGAATATGCGCGCATCGCCCGGGAAGCCGGACTTTCCCCTGCATCGATGGCACTTGCCTTTGCCAGGACACGCTGGTTCACCGGCAGCGTCATCCTCGGTGCGACCTCCCTGAATCAACTGCAGGAGAACCTGGATAGTGCCGCAGTCACGCTGGCGCCGGATGTGCTGGACAGGATCGAGGCCGTACACAGGCATTACCCCAACCCGGCACCTTGACGCAGGAAAACGCCATCGATCCGGGGAAATGCCTGTCTTCGGCTGGCGGATGCCCGATTTTGCGGCGTTTAGGCAGGCAATAAATCCCGTATTTGGTTTATCATAGCGCTCGCGTACTTCAAAAAACTTCTGGGAGGAAGAGATGGTTAAAAAGATCGTTGCTGTGGTGCTGATCGTGTTGACGGCTGGTAGCTGGTTCTATCTGGACTATCTGAACAAGCAGCAATTGCAGGAAGCCGAGGAACTGCGCAAGTCGATGGAACAGGCACGTGTTGTGGCCCTGGCCAAGGCCAAGGCAGCCGCAGAAGCGAAAGCGAAGTTCGAAGCCGCCATCCTGGCCGACCTGAATGCCTGCAAGGCGACCGCGGAAAAAGCGAAAGAAGACTTCCTGATCCAGAACCAGAAACCCGTGCGCCGCAAACCGGGGCAATTCACCATTCCGCAAGCCGCGCAGGACGAAGCCGCCAAGACGCTCGAAGCCGCCAATGCGGCGTGCCAGGCAACTTACGATAGCCGCCTGAAGAGCGGTTCGTAACCAGAAACCCCGCTTTGCGGCTTGTCGCGCGAACCGACGGCAAGCCGACTATTCCAAGCCCACCCCACGGCTGTGGTGCGGCAACTCCAGGTAGCGATGCGTCTGCATCTCGGCCAGCCGACTGGAGATACGCTGTGATTCGCTGTCATGCCGCCCGCCTTCGTAAAGCTTGTCAGGCTCGACTTCGAACGACGCCACCAGTTTCACATGGTTATCGTATAGCACGTCGATCAGCCAGGCGAAACGCCTCGCTTCCGGCGCATTCTCTGCCGTCATTCTCGGGATGCCCGATATAAAGACCGTCGGATAGCGATGTGCGATCTCCAGATAGTCTGACTGGTCGTGATGGCCACCGCACAACACCCGGAAATCGAACCACACCACTTCACGCGCAACGCGCTTGACCGGAATCCTGATCTGCCTGACCTGGATGGCCTCCGTTCCGGCATGCATGTCTGCGGTGAGGCGGCGGAAAAAAGCGCTCATGCGGTCTTCGGCCTTCGCATCGGTTGCAAGCGTGAACAGGGGATCGCGTGCCATATGCAACATGCGATAGTCGGTATCGCCGTCGAGATGCAGCACTTTCAGTTCGCGCTTGAGCAGTGCGATCGCGGGCAGGAAATTCTGCCGCTGCAATCCATTCGGATACAGTGCGTCGGGAGAATAATTGGACGTCGTCAGCAACACCACGCCGCGCTCCAGCAGCGCCGTCAGCAGGCGGCCGAGGATCATCGCATCGGCGATGTCGTCGACATGGAACTCGTCCAGGCATAACAGGCGCGTCGATCGCTCTATCTTCGCGGCCACGGCCATGAGGGGGTCGTTCTCATGCGCGTGCCGTTTCATCTCCTGGTGCACTTCGAGCATGAAGTTATGGAAATGGATGCGGCGTTTCCGTCGATACGGCAGACAGTGGTAAAAGCCGTCCATGAGGAAAGTCTTGCCCCGCCCCACCCCGCCCCATATATACAGCCCCTTGGGCACGGCCGGACTGAGCAGGCTTCGGCCGAGAAACTGGTTCCGTCTGGCCTTGAATTCGACCAGCTGATGCCAGAGCACTTCCAGTTCTTCGATGGCCGCGGTCTGGCGCGTATCGAATACGAAACCGGATTGCTCGCAAGCGTTCCGATACCAGGCGCTTGGGCTGATACCGGTCTCAGGCAGTTGCTGCATCACCCGGCGACCTCGATGAATTCCAGCGCATTCTGGTCCGGATCGCGGCAGAACAGGGCCGGACGCCCGGATCGGCTCAGCGTATAAGGAATACCGGCCGCATCCAGTCGCGCCGCCAATGTCGGCAAATCGTCTATCAGCAATGCCACATGGCGGTCCCGTCCGCCATGCGCGGGCCGCTGCAATCCCGCTTCAGGATCCGGCAACGACATCAGGTGTATCTGCTGGTTCGGGGCAATGTCGTACCACACGCCCTCGAAGCTCATGTCCGGCCGCCGGGGATCGGTCCGCAAACCGATCACCCCCTCGTAAAACGCGCGCGACCTGGCGAGATCGCCGGTCAGGAAGGTGGCATGGTGAAGGCCTACGATCATCAGGCTTTGAAAGGAACAACCTTGCTAGCCGCCAGCTTGGCACGCGCTCTCGCCTCGTCGGTATCCTTGCCGTTCGCCAGGGCCACCCCCATGCGGCGCTTCTTGAACGACTCCGGCTTGCCGAATAGGCGCAGATCCGATTCGGGCACGCGCAATGCCTCGTCCACTCCCTTGAAGGCGATGCCCTGCTCGTCCAGCTGGCCGTAGATCACCGCGCTCGCCCCCGTCGCGCGCAGCGCGGTATCGACCGGCAAACCGAGGATCGCCCGCGCATGCAACTCGAATTCGTTGAAGCGCTGCGTGCACATCGTCACCATGCCGGTATCGTGCGGACGCGGACTGACTTCGCTGAACCAGACCTGATCCCCTTTCACGAACAACTCGACCCCGAAGATGCCCAGCCCGCCCAGATCGTCGGTGACTTTCTTGGCGATCTCGCGCGATCGCTGCAGCGCCACCGGGGTCATCGCCATCGGCTGCCAGCTCTCCACATAATCGCCGTGTACCTGCACATGCCCGATGGGTTCGCAGAAATGCGTTGCGATCTCGCCGTTCGCCCCGACCGCGCGCACCGTGAGTTGCGTTATCTCGTAATCGAAATCGATGAAACCCTCCACGATCACCCGGCCCTGGTTCACCCGTGAACCGCTGGCCGCATAATCCCATGCCTTCTTCACCTCGGCCGGGTTGTCCACCTTGGACTGCCCCTTGCCGGAAGACGACATCACCGGCTTGACGATGCAGGGATAGCCTATGCCGCCGTCGATGGCTGCCTGCAACTCTTCCAGGCTGTCGGCGAATTTGTACGGCGATGTCGGCAGTCCCAGGGACTCGGCGGCCAGGCGGCGGATGCCTTCTCGATTCATGGTGAGTTGTGCGGCGCGGGCGGTGGGGATGACCCGCACCCGCCCCTCCTTTTCGATCTGCACCAGCATGTCGGTGGCGATGGCCTCGATCTCGGGCACGATCAGGTGCGGTTTTTCCTTTTCGACCAGCGCGCGCAATGCCGCGCCATCCGCCATGTTGATGACATGCGCACGATGGGCGATCTGGTGACCCGGCGCATTTTCATAGCGGTCGACGGCGATCACCTCCACGCCCAGGCGTTGCAGCGCAATGATGACTTCCTTGCCGAGTTCGCCGCTGCCCAGCAGCATGACCTTGGTTGCGGAGGGACTGAGCGGGGTACCGATGGTGGTTTGTTTCATGGCGATAGAGACAGGTTGTTGGAATGCACAAAATTATACACAGGGAGTAAGATGAGCACGCCATTTTGACCATCCGAGGAGCGAAATCATGACGAATATCGTGCAATTGCTGGGCGAAGAAGCAGAGCATCTGTTGCAGCACCGTTGTGCGGGCATTCCGAAAGAATCGCTGCACTTGCCCGGGGCGGATTATGTCGATCGCGTGGTGGCCGTGAAGGATCGCAAACCCGGCGTCCTGCGCAGCCTGCAGGCTTTATACGGACACGGCCGTTTGGCGAATTCCGGCTATCTTTCCTTGTTGCCGGTGGATCAGGGTGTGGAACATTCCGGCGGCGCCTCGTTCGCCCCCAACCCCATCTATTTCGACCCGGAGAACATCGTCAGGCTCGCCATCGAGGGCGGCTGCAACGGCGTGGCTTCCACGCTGGGTGTGCTGGGCTCGGTAGCCCGCCGTTACGCACACAAGATCCCGTTCATCGTGAAGATCAACCATAACGAGATGCTGACTTACCCCAACATCTACGACCAGACCCTGTTCGCCAGCGTGGACCAGGCATTCGACATGGGCGCGGTGGCCGTCGGCGCGACCGTTTTCTATGGCTCCGAGCATTCGCGCCGCCAGATACAGGAGATCTCCGCAGCGTTCGAACACGCGCACGAACTCGGCATGGCGACCATCCTGTGGGCCTATCTGCGCAACCCGGCCTTCAAGACCGCGGACAAGGATTACCATGTCGCCGCCGATCTGACCGGGCAGGCCAACCACCTCGCCGTCACCATCAACGCCGATATCGTCAAGCAGAAGATGGCCGAGAACAATGGCGGCTACAACGCCATCAAGTTCGGCAAGACCAGCCCGAAGGTCTACAGCGACCTGACCACCGACCACCCGATAGACCTGGTGCGCTACCAGGTGGCGAACTGCTATATGGGACGGGTCGGCATGATCAATTCGGGCGGCGAATCCGGCAAGAACGATCTGCAACAGGCAGTACGCACGGCGGTCATCAACAAGCGGGCGGGCGGCATGGGACTGATCTCCGGCCGCAAGGCGTTCCAGAAACCGATGCAGGATGGTGTCGCGCTGCTCAACGCGATCCAGGATGTCTATCTGGACAAGGCCGTGACGGTAGCGTGAAGCGGATGCATTTCCCCCGCTGACCGGCGGGGGATTGCCATCAGATATCCCAGCGCAAACCGATGGAAAAGTATTTCCGCGTCGTGTTCGATGGCGTAGAAATGGTGGGGTTGGTCCTGGTCCAGTCTATGCCCCCTTCCCCTTCCATGGTCAGGCTGTTTCTCAATCGATAACCCAGCTTGAAGACGGGCGAAGTGGTACTGATCTTGCCGCCCGTGTTGTCCGTCTGCCAATACAGCCGCAACGTGCTATCGAACGTCCATAGTTCGCGGGGATAGGAATGGTTGTATAGCAGGAGCGACTTGCCGCTCAGGAAGGGGCTCCTGGTATAGCTCAGCGTCCCCATCGTCATGTCGCGCTGGGTAATGACGTCGCTGCCGGACAAGCGTCCGTTGATTGTCCAGGTATTGCCTGTGGACGGCGTCGCCGCCACAAAACCTTCCAGGCCGGTTGTGCCATCCGGATTGAGCGTCCCGCTGGCCGGCAAACCAGATGTATTGGAAACGATAAAATCCGTTCCGGCCTGCCACTTCTCCCTGAAGCGTTGTGTCACACCGACCATCGCGAGGTTGGAGATCGCCGTGCGTACATTCGCCAGCATCAACAGATCGTTCGTCGTCCAGCCGTTCTGCAGCAGGGTGCTGACGGTCGAGGTGGTGCCGTTGATCGCATTGCGGATGTCCAACACCGGGCTTCTGCGACGATCCAGCAGATAGTTGTAGTCCGTGCCCGAATCGTAGTTCAGCGTACCTTGCAGGGTGAATATGTTCAGCGCCTTGAACTGCATGTCGTAATCCAGCATGGCCATCGCTGTTTTGCCCTGCTCGAAATATCGCAGGTAGCCCCCGGCAGCCTTCCGGTCCGTGATCCCCCCGGCTTTCTGATTGATCACATAGGCGGAACCGCCCAGCGCGCTATTGACGCCAAAATCCACGCCGAGGCTGAGAAACGTGGGCTTGGAATCCAGGGTGATGTCGGACAGCTGCCCCGTGGCGATGTTGACGCGCCAGTTCTGCATGAAGCCATAACCGGCAGCGATGCCGTCAAACCGCCCGAGTACGCCGCCGCCCATTGCGGACTGGCGTCCGATGCGCGCCGAATAGTTGTCGACCCTGCTTTTGAAATCGTAATAGGCCGCATTCAAGCGGTTCTGGTTTCCCTGCCCGGGCAAGAAACTTTTCGCATTGAAATCCTGGAACACGAGGCGGTTGTCGTACTCGTTATTGTACGAACGTGCGGTCATGCTCACATTGGTGATCAACGCCGACTGGTCGGTCAGCGACAAGGTGGATGGCGTCTGGATACCGCCGACAGTGGCCACCGTGTCGGTCTGGGTCGCCCCATGGTAGTAATACATGGAAAGGCTGCCGTATTCGGCGGTATGGAATTCCGAAGTTTGCGGCGCGGCGACAGGTTGAGGCATTGCTGACGGGACGGCATATTGTATCGAATTCAATTTGGCGAGCCGCCCTCTGACCCAGGTTGTATCCTGCCCATCCGGATAGAGTTTCAGGTACAACTCGTATTCCAGTTTTGCCTTGGCCAGTTGCCCGGATTTTTCCCTGGCGATGCCGATCCACACTTGGGCCGCTGCGGAGTATTTATTCGGTGGCAGCTTGAGGACATTGTTGAATGCGTCGATTGCGGTGAACATGGCACCGGTCAGGACCGCATCGCGCCCTTTCGCCATCAGTTCTGCAGCCTGGCTGTCGGCTTTCCTGCGCTGTTCCGCCACGGAAAGCGGTCCTGCCGTTGGGGAACCGACATTCTCCGTAGACGCTTTCTCGATCATCGGAAAGAGCGGCAAGCCGTCTGCCCCGCCCAGCTGTGCCGGCATGGCTTGCGCAGGCACTGGCGGCAAGGCGGGTTTCACTGGCCCGGACGCGACGGCCGGCGCCGCTGCCGCAGCAGGTGCCAGCATGATCGGTATTGCCGGGCCGACGCCTGGCGAGCCTGATGCAGTTGCTCCCGTCGCCTTTCCGTCGTTCTTCTGCGGAGCGATGCCCGGTTTGATGTGGATCAGAATGCTCTGGTCATTCTTGCCGGCAGAGACGGTGAATTCTACCGGGTGGCTGAATTGCACCTCGATCTTCGGACCGGTACTCAGGTCGCGCGTTGTTACCGTGAATCCGCGCACGATTTCTGACGCGGGCGACCTGTGCGATTCGTAGTTCTGCCATTCGTCGCGGGCCACACTGCCCAGTACATTGAAATAGATCGACAAGTCGGCGGATTTCCGCAACGGGAAATAGCGCGAGTACTGGACAGGCACGGAGAATTTGATGACTGCATCGACCTCGCCATTCGCATCGGTCTTCAGGTAGATGTCGTCTATGATTTCGGCAGAGGCATAACCCGGCAACGCATACAGCAGCACGAGCTGGCAGCACAACACCAGTTGCTTCTGCAATTTTCGATAGGTTTTCAGGCACATGATGGATTCAGGGCCGGGCAAACCCGCTTCCAATGTGGCGCATGGAAGCGGGCGCTGGCGTTAATGAAGAGGTTGGACAAATGCTTACCAGACGGTGTATGCCGTCCCGGTTCTTCCCAGGGGTTTGTGACAGCTCGAACTCGAGCAATCCTTGGCGGTGCTTGCGCCGTTATGGCTCTTCTTCTGCATTGAGCCCAGATAGGTCACGCCGGAGAGATGGCAGTTCACGCAGTAGACTCCGCCCCCGCCGCCGCCTTGCGCATTGTTGTGATTCATCTTCTCTTGCAGCCAGCCGGTGGAACTGGTGTAGGTCGGCGAGGTATGGCAGGTAGTGCAATCCAGTCCTGCCGTGATCGTCGTCGGAATGTGGTTGGATACCTTGGCCTGGGCACCGCCGTACTGCAAGCCTTGTGTCGTATATGCACCGCCATGGCAAACGTCGCAGCGTGTTGCCGTCACCAGCGCATGGTTCATGGTGCCGGGTGCAAATGTCGTGACAGTCGTACCGTTGTACATGGCGTGGCAGCCATCGCACGACAGCGCTGCGACCGGGATGTGCCCCGTCGACAAGCCCTTGGCGCCTGCGCCGTTGTGGCAGGATGCGCAGGTCCCGGCCATTGCTGCAGTGTGCGCCATCGCCCCGGTCGCACCGAGGAATGTGGTGAAATTTCCGGTATTGGCCTGGGTATGGCAGGCATCGCATGAAGCCGTGGTCACCATGTGATTGGCTGGCTTGCCGGTAGCAGTCGTGCCGTTATGACAGGACGCACAAGTGCCCGGCGTTGGCGGGTTCGGATTGTGGGTATAGACCGCCCCCAGGAAAGTGGTGTAATTGGCCGTATTGGTGGCGGTATGGCAGCTGACGCAATCGAGGACTGTAGATACATGAGTTGCCGACTTGCCCGTTGCACTCACCCCGTTATGACACGCATCGCAGCGAGTGGTGATCGTCACATGGGTGAACGTGGCGCCAAAGAAGGTCGTGTAGTTGCTGGTGTTGGTCGCGGTATGGCAGCTGCTGTTGCCACAGTCCAGTCCCGCAGTGGTCGGTATGTGGTATGCCGGCTTGCCGGTCGCACTGACGCCGTTATGACATGAAGCGCACGTGGAGGTCCCCAGGAAAGCTGCCGTGTGCGCCACGGTGGCACCCAGCCAGGTCGTGTAATTCGCCGTGGTAGCCGAGGTATGGCAGGTATCGCATTGTGCAGCCGATGCAACGTGATTGGCCGGCTTGCCCGTTGCAGTTGTGCCGTTGTGACAGGTGGAGCAATTCCCTACATCCGCCGGTTGATGGGCATACACGACGCCGAGGAAAGTGGTGAAGTTGCTGGTGTTCGACGAGGTGTGGCAGGTATCGCACTGCGCGGAAGTCGTGACATGGAGCGCATAGGATGATTTGCCAAGCACGCCGGGATAGGCGCCATTATGGCAGGTCGAACAATTGCCCGCGGACAGCGGCGTGATGTGGTCATACAGCGCGCCCAGAAAAGAAGTAAAACCGCCCGTATTGGTGGCCGTATGGCATGCATCGCAGGCATTGCCGGCCCCCAGGGTGGGAATGTGGAATGCCGGTTGCGCTTTTACTCCCGGCTGTTGTCCCAGATGGCAGGTGCCGCAGGTACCTGCGACAACCGTGGAGTGGTTATAGGTCGATCCAAGGAATGTACTGGTGTTATGGCATACGCCGCAATCGGCCGTCGTCGCGATATGTGCCACCGGCTTGCTGACGACCCCGGGGAACTGTCCGCTATGGCAGGATGCGCAATTGCTGGTCAGGCCGGTGTGATCCATTCTCCAGCTCAGGAAGGTATTGGTGCTGGTATGGCAGGATTCGCACGGCAGCAAAGTAGGAAAGTGGTTGGCCGGTTTGCTGACGACGCCGAAAGACTGTCCATTGTGGCAGGTGATACAGCCATTCGTGATGGCGACATTGGTCATGCCCACGTGATTGAAGCTCTTCACCAGGAAACTGGTCGGGCTCGTGTGGCAGGTATCGCAGGACTGGGTGGTCTGCACATGATTCACGGGTTTGGGGGTGGCGCCGACGCGGCTTCCAATGGCGTGACAGCCGCCGCAGTCTTTCGGGGTGTTCTTGAAGATGCCATCGACGTGGCATTGTTCGCACCGCAACGTGGTATGTATGTCGCGCAACAGGAATCCGGTTTTGGAATGGTCGAACGGGGTGGCATTTCCTGGCGCTTGCACAGGGCCGGCCATGGTCTGCGACTGGGCGGTCTGTGCAAAGCAGGACAACAGGCCAAGCAACAAGGCAATTGTCGTTTTATGGATACGGCAGCGCATCATGCTCATCTATGTCTCCCTTGGTTCCCACAGGTTCAGACCGTCTGAAGGTCGTGTTTTTGCAGCCCTCACGATCATCAAAATCTCATTAGAGAGTCGTGAAGAATGCGTAAAGGAGTCTAAGGTGAAAAACCTGACGGATGGAAGGGCCGTTTATCCGTTATGCCGCGGACAGACGAATGGCGGCGTATCCAAAAAGACTAAAACCACAATGATTTCTTAAGGTTGTGAATCCAAATGAATGCCGGGCAGTGCCACACCTGCTCGTGGGGGGAATTGCATGACTCGATCCGATTCCGAAAACTACTGCTGGATCCAGCGTTGTCCGCCGATCTTGATCTCTTTCCATCCCGATCCGGTGATGGTCTTCCACGATGATCCGACATGGCACTGCTCGCATCGTCTGCCAAATGCACCGTCGTGTTTGTCGTCCTTTTCATGGCAGCTGACACAGCTCGCGGCGAGCACCATCTTCTTGGTCACCGGTGTCTTGTGACAATCCGCACAGCGCAACTCCTTGTGCTTCCCTTGCAACTTGAAGTTCGTTTTATCATGGTCGAAATCCCAGTCCCGCCAATCGCGCGTGTTATGGCAGGATTCGCAGCCCATCCCAAGCGTGCGTTTATGCACATCCTGCTTTTCGTGGCATGACCAGCAGTCCGACTTGGCGTCCTTGTATCTGATAGTCGAGTGGCATTTCTTGCACTCCGTCAGCATATGGCTTCCGGTCAGCGGAAAGCGCGACATCAAATGATTGAAGTCGGTTTTCTTCCATGATTGTTCGTGGTGGCAGGTTTCGCATTTCCTGCCCTCCTGCCCTTCGTGCTTGTCGTCTTTCTGGTGGCATGAGTAGCAATCGGACCTCAGTTTGTCCTTGTACAGATCCCCCTTGTGACAGCTGACGCACTTGGCATCGCGATGCTTGCCCAGCAATGGATACTTGGTCTTCTTGTCGTGATCGAACAGGATTTCCTTCCAGCTCTTCTCGATATGGCAGGTTTCGCATTTGGAGCCGAAATTGCCCTTGTGCTTGTCGTCCTTCTGGTGACAGGAGTAGCAGTCTGTCTTCAGTTTGTCTTTATACAAATCGCCTTTATGGCAGGCATTGCATTTGACGTCACGATGCTTGCCGAGCAAGGGAAATCTGGTCTTTTTGTCGTGATCGAAAGGGATGTCCTTCCAGCCGCGCTCGATATGGCAAGTCTCGCACTTGGGCCCGAACTTGCCCTTATGCTTGTCGTCCTTCTGGTGACACGAAACACAATTGGTCTTCAGTTTTTCCTGATACAGGTTCCCTTTGTGGCAACTCACACATTTCACTTCACTGTGCTTCCCGAGCAACGGGTATCTGGTTTTCTTGTCATGGTCGAACAGAATTTCTTTCCAGCTCTTTTCATTGTGGCAGGTCTCGCATTTGGGCCCGAAGTTACCCTTGTGCTTGTCGTCCTTCTTGTGGCACTCATTGCACTGGACCGGTGTATCCTTGAATTTTTCATTGGGGTGACAGGCTTTGCACTTCACCTCAACGTGTTTACCCAGCAACGGGAAGTGCGTTTTGCTGTGATCGAAGTGGGTCGTCTTCCAGTCTTTTTCTTCATGGCAATTCTGGCATTCGGGTCCCAGGCCGCCTTTGTGTTTGTCCGCCTTCTCGTGGCATCCGATACACTTGACCGGCGCCTGGCGATATTTTTTCTGGGGAGAATGGCAATCTTTGCAAAGAACCTTGCTGTTCAGATGCGCGCCCTTCAATTCAAAACCTGTTGCCAGGTGGTCAAAGTTGATCGTATTCAATTTTGAAATGCGGGCGTCCCTGCCTTTGTGCTCCGTGTGGCATTCTTTGCATGGTTTCTCCTCCTGCATCAGACCGTGGAAGCCGTGCTTTTCGGCTATGTCCTTGCCGATATCCTTATGGCAGTCCTTGCATAATCCGGATTGGGCAGCCTTGTCGTAAGGCTTGTGGCAATTGTTGCAGTCGCTCTCATACTTGATGTGTCCCTGGATCAATTGTCCGGGCATCAACAGATCGTTGGCGGAATCGGCATGCACCGGGAGGGCCCACACGAGAAACAATGCGGCGACCTCAACGGTCCGGACGATTACCCGCCTGAAGAAGAGAAAGCTCATTTAATATTTATGGACCGCGATGACGTGCCAGATTGCGCTGAACGCCAGCATGTACACCAGCGGCACATGGAAGATATGCCATAGGGAAAACAGCTTCTCGTAAGTCGAAAATTGGGCAAGATCGCGTACGGTGAGCAGGTAGGTCCGGATGAACCTTTCATTCTGGTAGAAAAGATCGTCGAGGCGCTTCATTTGCGCATCGTTCCACTGTTTCTCATTGGCATTCGCATACATCGCGTCTTCCAGCTCTCTGACAAACGCCCTGGAATACCATTTCGCACGGAAGCCCAGCTTTACGAAATTCCACAGATCGAATTTGCCTGGCTTGGCAGAAGCAATCGCCTGCCTGCGAAAATCCAGCAGCTTTTGTTCCAGTTCCGGTGCGAAACTGAGTATGGATTTCACGTCGCCCTTGCTTTCCAGATTTGCCTGCAGCTGTTCGAGCGATGCTTTTCTGCCATACAGTCCGTGGTGGATCTTGGTATAGAAGAAGCGTCCGAATATGCCGCTTCCCGATACCAGCAGCATGCACACCATCGCAACGCCGGCATTGACCGATGCGATCGAGAAGGTGGAATGAAACATGATCAAGGCCGGTCCAAGGATGCCGAAGATCATGTGCCACTTGAACCACTTTGGCAGAATGCTCCAGTTCCTCATGAAGCCTATTCTCTTGCGCAACGGGTAAATCAGCAGCGTCAGCATCATCAGACCGCCAGCCAGGCCGAGGTTGTAGCCGACGTTGTCGCCGGGCTTGTAAAGATGGTCGTAGGAAATGAAGAAGCCGGCCGCCATCAACAGGGTGATCACTATGATGTACAGCGTCCAGCCATAATCCCTGGGTGGGGCGGTATTGCCTGGCTTGCGCCGGTCCACCGGCGGTTGAGATGCGGCGAGCGATGTCATCGGTAATTTCAGGCCATCCTTGCCCCCGTTCCCGGGGTGACGGATTGAAGCCAGGGTTAAATTAACGTGAACATTATAAGCACAAACAATTCAGGGGCGCACAAGCGGACACCCTTTGTTTACATATAGTTACGGATGAGTCGATGAGCGGCGCCCGCGAAAGGGACGAGCGGCATCCAGGAAAGAGCCGTTGAGAGCGGCTCCGGTGATTATGCAAGCTTGCGGGTTTTTTCGACCACCCCGTTGCGCTTCAACATGGCAAAAAGCTCGGCTTCGTTATGCGCGACGACCTTGGACAGATAGGCCATGTTCTTGGCGATGGCTTCCAGATAATAGTTATTGTCGACGCCCATCGTATCCTTGAAGTGGAATTCGAATTTCTTGTAGATTCCCCCTAATGCTCCATCAAGTTTTTCGCGCGTCGTTTCGTAAAAGCGACTGGTCTGGCACAACAGATCGTACATGCTCTGATAGCTGCCGAAATGCGCTTCCCTGAACTCCAGAAACAGGAAGAGCAGTTTTTCCAGGTATATCCGGTCTGCCATCTGGCCGGTGATGTCGGCAGTAGCAACGATGCGAGCCAGCATGCGCGCCCTGTCGTCGTTGAAATCGATGCCGGCAAACGGACGGTTGTGTTCGGTTCCCAGAATCATGCCGGTGACGGCAACCGCAATATCCGGCGACAAATTGCGGTCGGCGAAATATTGCCGCATGAATTCGATACCGCGCTGGACATGGGTTTGCGTGTATTGGGCGCCAGTACCCCGCTCCTCGCCTCTTAGCTGGGCATAACCGACATCGTGCATCATGATCGCAAGCACCACCAGGGTGATTTCGGCATCGCTCAGGCGGTCGCCCGAGACATGCACGCCATGCATCAGCCTTACCCCGCACAACAAGACTTCCAGCGTATGGGGCAGATCGTGGTAAAGCGTCCTGATCGGGCCATAACCTGGATAGTCTCCGCGGAACAACTTGAGCACATCATCGAATACGGACTGAATAATACTGAAATCGTATGCCGGACTCATGCGCCGGATCAGTTCGATCGATTTCGCCCAGACGACCTCGGGGTCATTATTGTCGAACAACGCATTGACCTCGTCAGGCATCGGGCTATTTTCCATTCCGGCGTATCCTCGCATTTCGCAATTTCTTCACACAATCACAGCGATGTCCAAGACCATGCACAGTCTAACCCAAGCTTTTGCCCGAATACAATTTGCCCGAGAGCAAACTGGCCGAAACGATGAGGGCCGCACCGAGGCCATCCCGCAATCCCAGCGCTTCGTTCGCGAGGAAATACGAAGACAGGGAAGCCACCACCAGTTCAAACAGGAACAGCACCACCGCCCTGTTTGCCGTCAGATGGGTCACGCCATATTGCACGGCAAAACTGGTCGCGCAGAGTACCAGCCCCATCACCGCCAGCAACATCCAGGAATGCCATGAGATCGACACCAATTGCACGGTGACCTCTCCCTGCCACAACAGGAACGGCAAGGTCAGGGCGGCCGTACCCAGCCACAGGCTGAAAGACTTTGTTTCCACCGACAGATGGGACGCGCGGCGCGACGTGACATTGGAAAGCGCGAAGCCCATGCCAGCCGAGAGCCCCAGCCATTCGGAAAAATTCTGCGGCAGCGGCAACCCCAGTTCGGGCTTCCATAACATGACCATGGCCCCGCACACCGACAGGCCAAGGATAAGGTAACCATAGCGATCGAGTCGCTCCCCCAGCATCCAGAAGGAGAACAGGATGGTCCACACCGGCGCAAGGTAGAACAGCAGGAGCACCCGCATCACTTCCCCATGCAGCATTCCCAGTACGTAGCCGAAGTTTGCCCAGCCCGCGCTGAATACCAGCAACAGGGCCCACCAGCCGAATGTCGAACGCTCGCGCCATATTCGCGGCAACATGAACGCGCCGCACAGCATGGCCAGCAGATAGGTAATGCATGTGGCCATTGCACCGGACATGCCTGCTTCCTGCAAGACCCGGTAGGGATACCAGATCAGACCCCATACCAGCGCCCCGCTCAATACACCGGCAATTGGCATCACATTTTGTTTTGTTGGCACCAGTGCGGCCCTTATAATGCGCGCTGAATTTCAGCACGTTGTGAAACCGTAATGAATCGCGACCTAGACAAGCTTCAACCCTATCCGTTTCAAAAACTGGCCGGCCTGTTTGGCGCAGTCAATGCAAATGCGTCATTGAAACCGATCAGCCTGCATATCGGCGAACCCAAACATGCGACGCCACAATTCATCAAGGATGCCCTGATTACCGGCCTGGATGGACTGGCGAATTATCCCACAACCATTGGCAGCGATGCTTTGCGCACCGCGATCGCCCACTGGCTCGCAGGCCGTTACGCTATTCCGGCCCTCGATGCCAGGACCCAGATCCTGCCGGTGAACGGCAGCCGCGAAGCGCTGTTCGCGTTCGCGCAGGCAGTCATCGACCGCAGCAAGAGCGATCCGGCCGTGGTATGCCCCAACCCGTTCTACCAGATCTACGAAGGCGCGGCGTTCCTGGCTGGAGCGACGCCGTATTTCCTCAACACGCTGCCGGAAGACGGTTTCGCGCTGAATTTTGCCCAGTTGCCTGAATCCGTCTGGCAGCGCACGCAGCTCATCTACGTCTGTTCGCCGGGCAACCCGAACGGCCGCGTGATGCCGCTGTCCGAATGGAAGACATTGTTCGAGATGAGCGACCGCCATGGTTTTGTCATCGCCGCGGACGAATGTTATTCCGAAATATATTTCGGCACCGACAAGCCGCTGGGCGCGCTGCAGGCCGCGCAGCAACTCGGCCGCACGGATTACAGAAATCTGGTGGTGTTCTCCAGCCTGTCCAAACGTTCCAACGTTCCGGGCATGCGCTCCGGTTTCGTCGCCGGCGACGCCAGGGTGCTGGAAAAATTCGCGCTGTACCGTACCTATCACGGCTGCGCCATGAACCCGGCAATCCAGACCGCCACCATCGCAGCCTGGAACGACGAAGCGCATGTCGAGACGAATCGCCGGCTGTATGCCGAGAAATTTGCCAAGGCCATCGCCCTGCTCGCTCCGGTATTGCCGCTAACCAGGCCGGATGCAGGTTTCTACCTGTGGGTGCGCACCCCTGTCGCCGACACCAGCTTCGCGCAACAGCTCTACCGCGACTATAATGTCTCCGTGTTGCCCGGCAGCTATCTTGCCCGCGAAGCCCACGGGATCAATCCCGGCGCAAACTTCATCCGCCTGGCTCTGGTGGCCGGTCTGGACGAGACGCTGGAAGCCGCACGACGTATCGCCGAATTCACCCAAAAACTCTGAAACCAAGTTAGGAACAATCATGCCGCAATTGCAAGCCATCATCGAAGAAGCCTTTGAACGCCGTGCCGAAATCACCCCGCGCAACGTGGATGCGCAACTGAAGGAGACCATCAACACCGTCATCGAGTATCTCGACCAGGGCAAGCTGCGCGTGGCGGAAAAGATCGATGGCCAGTGGGTCACCCACCAGTGGATCAAGAAGGCCGTGCTGTTGTCCTTCCGTATCGAGGACAACGCCTTCATCAAGGGCGGCTTCACCAACTACTTCGACAAGGTGCCGTCCAAGTTCGCCGACTACAACTCCAAGGAATTCCGCGAAGGCGGCTTCCGCGTGGTGCCTCCGGCCGCCGCACGCCGCGGCGCCTATATTGCCAAGAACGTGGTGCTGATGCCTTCCTACGTGAATATCGGCGGTTACGTGGATGAAGGCACCATGGTCGACACCTGGGCCACCGTCGGCTCCTGCGCACAGATCGGCAAGAACGTGCACCTCTCCGGCGGCGTCGGCATCGGCGGCGTGCTGGAACCGGTGCAGGCCAACCCCACCATCATCGAAGACAACTGCTTCATCGGTGCGCGTTCGGAAGTGGTCGAGGGCGTGATCGTGGAAGAAGGCTCGGTCATCTCGATGGGCGTGTTCATCGGCCAGAGCACCAAGATCCTCGACCGCGAGACCGGCGAGATCATCTATGGCCGAGTACCGGCAGGCTCGGTGGTGGTCAGCGGCAGCATGCCCTCCAAGGACGGCAAGTACAGCCTGTATTGCGCGGTGATCGTCAAGAAGGTCGATGCCAAGACCCTGGGCAAGACCGGCATCAACGAACTGTTGAGGGGCATTTAACCCTTGCGCGGGGATTGACACACCGACAGCCTGGTTTCCTCGATCCCCTCCTTCATCCTTCCAGGAGAACGCCATGATCATCACGCCACTGCTGCAACTGGCTGCCGACAAACAGGCCTCCGACCTGTTCCTCTCGGTCGGCGCCCCGATCAACATCAAGATCGACGGCGTGGTCATGCCGGTGAATGCACAGATACTCGATGAAGCGACGGTCAGGCGCATCGCCTACGAGATGATGACCGAAGCGCAGATCAACGAGTTCGAACTGCACATGGAGATGAACTTCTCTTTCCGCGTGCCCGGTATCGGCAACTTCCGCGTCAACGTGTTCCGCCAGCGCAGCAGCGTCGCCGTGGTGATCCGTTACGTGCGTGGCGACGTGCTGAATGTCGAGGAACTGAACCTGCCGCTGGTGCTCAAGGAACTGGTCATGGAAAAACGCGGCCTGGTGCTGATGGTCGGCGCCACGGGCTCGGGCAAATCGACCACCCTGGCGGCGATGATCCAGCACCGCAACGAGACGCAAAGCGGCCACATCCTGACCATCGAGGATCCGCTCGAATACATGTTCCGGCACAGCAAGTCGATCGTGAACCAGCGCGAGGTCGGAACGGATACCACCAGCTACGAGTCCGCGCTGGTGAGCGCCATGCGCGAAGCCCCGGACGTGCTGATGGTGGGTGAAATCCGCGACCGCGAGACGCTGAAGCACGCACTGATTTTTGCCCAGACCGGCCACCTGTGCCTGTCCACGCTGCATGCCAACAACAGCTACCACGCGCTCAACCGTATGGTGAACTTCTTCCCCTACGATGCCCGCCCCAGCATCCTGTCCGACCTGTCGCTGTGTTTGCGCGCCGTCATTTCCCAGCGCCTGATCCGCAATTCGAAAGGCAAACTGATGCCGGCCGTGGAAGTCCTGCTGAATTCCTCGCTCATCGCCGACCTGATCAAGAGCGACCAGATCGACCAGATCCGCGATGCTATCGAACAAAGCGTCTCGCCTGGGTCGCAGACCTTCGAACAGGCACTGTACAAGCTCTTCAAGTCGGGACACATCAGCAAGGAAGAGGCATTGCGCAACGCCGACTCGGCCAGCAACCTGTCTTCGCTCATCGACTACTCCCAGACCAGCAAGATGAAAGTGTACGATCCGAACGCGAACCAGCCCAGCCGTGCTGCGCCCGCCGCCGATTTCGACGCCATCAAGCTCAACATCGAAGTGCCGGGCTCGGAAACATGAAGCTGTATGGCATCCCCAACTGCGACACGGTAAAAAAAGCCCGTGTGTGGCTGGATGAACACGACGTGCATTATGAATTCCACGATTTCAAGAAACATGGGATTTCCGAGGCCCAGCTCTCCGCCTGGCTCAAACAGATCGGCTGGCAAAAGCTGCTGAAGAAAACCGGTCCGACCTGGGGAAAGTTGCCGGATGCGGTCAAATCCTCGATCAAGGACGATGCCTCGGCCCTGGTTCTGATGCTGAAAAAACCCAACGTCATCAAACGTCCGGTACTGGAGCACAACGGCAAAGTGCTGGCGACCGGATTCAACGCGAACGATTACGAAAACCTCAAACTGTGACCCTCATGAGCAAAACCCTGGAACTCACCAAGCAACTTATCTCCCGCCATTCGCTCACCCCGATGGACGACGGATGCATCGACATCATCGGCGCGCGCCTTGCCCCGCTCGACTTCAGTCTGGAAAAGATGCGCCATAGCGAGGTGGACAACCTGTGGGCCCGCCGCGGCAACGCATCGCCCGTGGTCTGCTTCGCCGGCCACACCGATGTCGTGCCGACCGGTCCGGTCAACAAATGGGACAGCGAGCCCTTCACCCCCACGGTGCGCGACGGCATGCTGTATGGTCGAGGCGCTGCGGACATGAAGGGTTCGCTGGCCGCCTTTGTCACCGCCATCGAAAAATTCGTCGCCGCACACCCGCAGCATCGCGGTTCCATAGCTCTGCTGCTCACCTCGGATGAGGAAGGCGTCGCAGTCGATGGTACGGTGCGGGTGGTGGAAGCCCTGCAGGAACGCGACGAAAAGCTGGATTACTGCATCGTCGGCGAACCGACCTCGGTCAGCAAGATGGGCGACACCATCAAGAACGGGCGGCGCGGCTCGCTCTCCGGCACCCTCACCGTCAAAGGCGTGCAAGGCCACATCGCCTATCCGCATCTGGTAAGAAACCCCATCCACCTGGCCGCTCCCGCCATCGCCGAACTGGCCGCGACGGAATGGGACAAAGGCAATGAGTACTTCCCGCCGACCTCCTGGCAGATCTCGAACATCCACGGCGGCACCGGCGCAACCAATGTCGTGCCGGGCACGGTGGAGATCCTGTTCAACTTCCGCCACTCCACTGCCAGCACGGTGGAACAGTTGAAAACCCGGGTGCATGCCATCCTCGACAAGCACAAACTGGAATACGATCTCAAATGGGAGATGTCCGGCAAACCCTACCTCACCCCGCGCGGCGACCTGGTTGAGGCAGTGAGTGCGGCCATCCGGCAGGTACAGGGCATCGAAACCGAGCTGTCCACCAGCGGCGGCACCTCGGACGGCCGTTTCATCGCCGACATCTGCACGCAGGTGCTTGAACTCGGCCCCCTCAATGCAACCATCCACAAACTCAACGAATGCGTGGCTGTGGACGATCTCGATGCGCTGTCCGAGATCTATTACCTGACGCTGTGCAAATTGCTGGCCTGACAAAATCGCCCAAAGGGAAAAACGCATGGACATCAACCACTATTCCGAGGCCAGCGCCTCGCTTGCCACGGTACGCGACTGCCTGCGTTTCGCAGTCAGCCGCTTCAACGAAGCGGAACTGTTCTTCGGCCATGGCAGCGGCAATGCCTACGATGAAGCCGCCTACCTCATCCTGCATACCCTCAATCTGCCGCTGGATCGGCTCGACCCTTTCCTCGACGCGAAGCTGACCCAGTCGGAACTGTACGATGTACTGGATATCATCGAGCGGCGCACCGAGCAGCGCATCCCGGCAGCCTATCTGACCAATCAGGCATGGCTGGGCGACCTGTCGTTCTATGTCGACGAGCGCGTCATCGTGCCGCGTTCCTTCATCGCCGAGTTGTTGCGCGAACAGCTCGCGCCCTGGATCAGCGACTCGGGACGCATCGGCAACGTGCTGGACATGTGCACCGGCAGCGGCTGCCTGGCCATCCTGGCGGCTCATGCTTTCCCGAATGCCCACGTCGACGCCGTCGATCTGTCCGCCGACGCGCTGGATGTCGCCCAGTACAACATCACCGACTATGCACTGGAAGAGCGCATCTCGCTGATCGAATCCGACATGTTCGCCAAGCTGCAAGACAAGCGCTACGACCTGATCATCAGCAATCCTCCCTATGTCGATGCGCCCTCGGTCGCCGCGCTGCCGCAGGAATATCGCTACGAGCCGGAGCTGGCGCTGGGCAGCGGCACGGATGGTCTGGACGCCACCCGCACCATCCTCGCACATGCCGCAGCACACCTTGCCGACAACGGTATCCTCGTCGTCGAAATCGGCCACAACCGCGATGCACTCGAAGCCGCGTTCCCCACCCTGCCCTTCACCTGGCTGGATGTCAGCGCGGGGGACGAATTCGTGTTCCTGCTGCACAAGAATGACCTGGCGTAATGTCTGTCGACCATTACGAGAACTTCCCGGTTGCCTCGATCCTTTTGCCCCGCCGGCTGCGCAAGCCGGTGGCCGCGATCTACCATTTCGCCCGCGCGGCTGACGACATTGCCGACGAGGGCGACCTGCCCGATGACGAGCGGCTGCGGCAGCTCGATGCGTATCGCGGCGAGCTGGGACGCATTGCGGCGGGCGAAACGCCGCAGCTGCCCCTCTTCGTCAACTTGGCAGCCGAGATCAGGGCGCATGACCTGCCGCTGCAACCGTTTCACGACCTGCTCGATGCGTTCTCGCAAGACGTGGTGAAAAAGCGCTATGCCGACTACGAAGAACTGCTCGATTACTGCCGCCGCTCGGCCAATCCCGTCGGCAATCTGCTGCTGCATCTGTACGAGGAGGCCACACCGGTTACCCTCGCTTGCTCCGATGCCATCTGCACGGCGTTGCAATTGATCAACTTCTGGCAAGATGTGGCCAGGGACTACACCATCGGCCGCATCTACCTGCCGCAGGAAGATCTGGCGAAGTACGGCATCAATGAGGCACAGATTGCACAGGGCGTGGACAACGCTGCCTGGCGTGCACTGATGGCATTCCAGGTCGATCGTGCGCGGACCCTGATGCTGCAGGGCGCGCCGTTGGGCAGCATGCTCGGCGGACGCATCGGGCTGGAGATGCGCATGATCATCGCGGGCGGTCTGCGCATCCTCGATAAGCTGCAAGCCGCCGACTACGACATGTTCCGCCGCCGCCCGGTATTGCGCCCGTTCGACTGGGTTATCATGCTGGCCCAAAGCGCACCATTGCGATTCCGAACATGACTCCCGACGAATATTGCCAAGACAAGGCGGCTTCCAGCGGTTCCAGCTTCTACAACAGCTTCCGCTTCCTGCCCAAGGACAAGCGCCGCGCCATCACAGCCTTGTATGCATTCTGCCGCGAGGTCGACGATGTCGTGGACGAGTGCTCCGATGCCAATGTGGCGCGCACCACGCTCAACTGGTGGCGCAACGAGGTAACCGCCATATTTGGCGGCAAGCCGCAACATCCGGTCGCCCAGGCATTGGTGCCTGTCGTCAGGCAATTCAACCTGCCGCAGGAACACCTGCTGGAAATCATCGACGGCATGGAAATGGATCTCGACCAGCCACGCTATGCCGATTTCCGGTCGCTGCAGCTGTACTGCTACCGTGTCGCCTCGGTGGTGGGCCTGCTGTCGGCCGAGATCTTCGGTTACACCGATCGCCAGACGCTGAAATACGCGCACGACCTCGGCATCGCACTGCAGCTCACCAACATCATCCGCGATGTCGGCGAGGATGCGCGGCGCAACCGTATCTACCTGCCGATGGACGAAATGCAGCAGTTCGGGGTCACTGCGGCAGACATCCTCAACGCGCGCGAGACCGAAGGGTTCGCCAGGCTGATGGCATTCCAGATCGAGCGCGCGCAACGCTATTACCGGCAAGCGCTGGAACATCTGCCGGCGGTCGACCGCAAGGCCCAGCGCGCTGGTCTCATCATGGCCGCCATCTACCGGGCTACCCTGGACGAGGTCGTAGCCAGCGGCTGCCATGTTTTGAAGGAACGGGTCTCGCTCACGCCGGCTTACAAACTGTGGCTGGCTTTCAAGGCATGGCTCGGGAACTGAATGTAGGCATTATCGGCGGCGGCTATGCCGGCATGGCTGCCGCAGTCGAACTGGCTGCACGCGGCATTCCCGTCACGGTCTTCGAAAGTGCCAGGCAACTCGGCGGCAGAGCGCGCGGGGTGCTGTATAACCACATCCGGCTCGATAATGGCCAGCACCTGCTGCTCGGTTGTTACCGCGAAACACTGCGCCTGATCGAACTGGCCGGCGGCTGCATCCGGCAGGATTTCCTGCGCTTGCCACTGCAACTGGACCTGCACGGCCATTTCTCGCTCCGGGCACCCCACCTGCCGGCCCCGATTCACCTGCTGGCCGCGCTGCTCAAAGCCGACGGGCTGAGCTGGGATGAACGCATGAAAGCCGCCCGTTTCATGCTTGCATTGCGCCGCATGAAATTCCGCCTGCCCCACGACATGACAGTCGCGGCACTGCTCGCCCGTCATGCCCAGGACGCCGACCTGACGCTGAAACTGTGGGAGCCGCTGTGCATTGCCGCGCTGAACACCCCCATCCATAAAGCCTCCGCGCAGGTGTTGCTGAACGTGCTGCGCGACGCACTGAACCGCACGCGCGCCGACAGCGACATGCTGTTGCCGCGCATGGATTTCACTGCACTGTTTCCGCAGCGGGCGGCAGCCTTTGTCGAACGGCATGGCGGCAAGGTGTTGCTCTCCAGCGGCGTGACCGCCATCGTGCCGACCCCCAACGGCATCGAACTGCACACCGCCGGCGGCAGCCAGAACTTCAATTACGTCATCTGCGCCGCGCCTCCCGCTGTCGCCGTCAGGCTGCTGCGCCCTCTGCCTGCGCTCGCCAGCGCGATTGCCCAGATAGACGCGCTGGAATACCAGCCGATCTATACCGTGTACCTGCAATTTCCGTCGCACATCGCCCTTCCGCACCCGATGCTCGGCCTGCATCGCCGATGCAGCCAATGGCTGTTCGACAAGGGACGCATCGCCGGACAACACGGGCTGCTCGCTGCCGTCATCAGCGCGGAAGGACTGCACCAGGATCTGGACCAGAAGGAATTGGCGGAAAAGGTCATCGCCGAATTACGCGAAGAGCTCGGCATCACCGAAACGCCGGCATGGTTCCAGGTCATCGCAGAGAAACGTGCCACCTTTTGTTGTGCTCCCGACCTGCTGCGTCCCGCGCAACAAACCGCGCTTCCCAACCTGCTGCTGGCCGGCGACTATACCGCCGGCGATTACCCTGCCACGCTGGAAGGTGCGGTGATCAGCGGCATACGCTGCGCGGAGATACTGGACAAGCAGGCATGAAATGACCGGACACGCTGCCTACTTGAAGCGGTAGCTCAGGGAAAGGTAGCCGGTATCCATATATCTCTGGCCTACGATCGGACTCTGCTGAATCGCATCGCCCAGCCATTTGCGGCGTATATAGCAGTTCAGGTGATATTGCTCGCTCAACTTGATGTCGCCGATCAGCCCGAACAGACCGTTGAATGAGCCGGAAGGCGAATACAGCGCATACTGGCTGGCCGCTGCTTCCTGGGGCGAAACGCCGTAGTAATAACGCACATATTCAGCGGACTGGTATTCCATCCCGAGCAAGGGGTAGAGCGTGACCTGCGGCAACTCGATCTCGCCCGCATAGATGGCCTCCAGCCACTCGCCATTCGACTGGCGCACATCGTGGAAGGCATTGATCATGAAGCCGCCCAGCGGTGTCACCTGCAACGTCCCGATCCCCAATGGCAGGGAGGTCTCGCGATTGCCCAGGCCTTTCAGGGCAGGCGTATCGGTATTGAAACCATCCATGCTGACCCGGCCTACCAGTTCCAGGTGGCCATACCCCATGGGCAGGGTCTTGATCCCGAACGTGTCGACCCGCGCAAATACCCTGCCATACTCGAAATCGGCGTATGGCAGCACGCTGACTTCATCGCGCTTGCTGCGAATGTAGCTATGGATGTAGTAGCTGCCCAGGCCGATGTCGCCTTCCAGGGTTTGCGGAAAATCCTCCGCCTCCGCCACTGCGGCACAGATCAGCAACGCGCCACTCAGTATTGCGCGCAAACGCCCTAAACGAATTTTTCTAGCTTGCTGAACGTCCATGCCTGCCTGCCCTGAAGTAATCCTTGTTGTCGTAATACACGGCACATTCGTTCTCTGCCGCCCAGCCCGGTATGCCCAGCAAGGGCACTGGCGTCAGTTCGCGCGTGCTGGTGAGATGCTGGCGGTCGGACAGATAGGCAGATAACCTTCCATCCAGATATTCCAGTTGCCGCTCCAGCGCCCAGTTGAAAAATTCCGGTTCCGCCGCCAGCAGCAAGCCCTGTCCAGTCATGCCGATGTAGGTGCGCAGCGCTTTCTCATACAAACCATGCCCGAACAGGTAGAACCCCATGCTGGAACGGACTTGTTCACGTCGCACCCAGAACAGCTCTTTCCACTGGAAATCCCGCAGCAACCGTGCCAACTCCGCATCGGCACACACAACGATGACGCCGGATTCGTCCAGCAAGGTGCTGGTATCGCGCGTGCTGCCGCGACCACCGAACATGCCTGTGTCAGCGCCTTTCGAGTGGTCTGTCAGCACATGATAGTGGCGCGCATTGATCGCCGCCTTGGCTTTGGGAAAGGCCATCCATACCAGCGCATTGAACAAATCGTGCCAATTGCCCTCCCGCGTTGCCACCTCGCCCTTCAGGTAGCAACGCGGTTCGTATTGCGATTCGAAAGGCAGTTTACCGTGCTGCTGCGCCACGAATCGCACAGGCTGCCCGCTCTGCACGGTCACGGCAGGAGTATGCCATTCGAGCAGCGCATTGCAATCCTGCAGGGTCGGGAATGCGTCTCTGCCAAGGCGGTAGACGAAAGGATGCAGCGGGGCGAAATAAGGCTTGTCCAGCAAGGCATCTTTGCGCCATTCGGGGTTCGAATTCATGGCGGCAAGTTTAGCTCAATTGCACGGCGCAACACATCCGGCGTGGCTTGTGGTAAGTTTCGCGATATTAATCGAATTGTGTCATTGGGTTTGCATCCGCCGGGGAGGGAAAAATGAACGAATTAGATGCCATCCAGGCCAGTCTGGCGAGCTTTACCAAGCGTCTGGACGAGGTTTCCACTGACCGCTTCCACGAGTTGCGCAAGTGTTCGTTCTTCGATCCCATCCCCAGCGAATGGCTGAAGCCGATTTCGGAGCAGGCGGAAATACGAACCTTCGCTGGCGGGGACTGCCTGACTTCGGAAGGCGACGACATGAACGTCTTTTATGTCGTGCTTTACGGCACGGCTACCGTCTACTTCAGCAGAAAAGTGGTCGGCACGATACGCAGCGGCGAATGCATCGGAGAGGGCATGTTCTTCGCCAACGAGACCATCTCGCGTTCGGCAACCGTGATCGCCGACGGACAAGTGATCGCAGCCGAGATCAAGCATGCCGGTATCGATCGCCTGCGCGGCGAGGCCAAGGCTTATATGGATAAGGCGCTGCTGCTCGCACTGTTCAAGAAGTTGCAGGGGGCGAACCGCAAAATCGAGGAGCTGCTGCGCTGATCCGGCTGTTGCCGGCCTGAATGCTCAACCATATCCGTCTTTTCACTCGCAAGGAGTCTCGTACATGCTTAAGTCACTATTGCTGGTCAGCCTGTTCTGCATCTCTGTTCCTGCCATGGCTTCGTGCGAAGACGTGAAGGCGCAGATCGATGCAAAATTGCAGGCCAAAGGCGTCAAATCCTATACGCTCGATATCGTTCCCGCCAACCAGGCCGCTGCGCCGGCTGCCGCGTCCGGTGTGGTGGCGGCCCCAGCCGGCAAAGTGGTCGGCACCTGCGATGGCGATACCAGGCAGATCGTATACAAGCGCAACTGACAGACCTCCATTTCCCCGCGCCCGCCCCGGGGACCGGCTCTTCCCGCCCGGCGGCGTATTCCGCCTGCGGCGGCCCGATTTCAGCTAGAATCGGGCACGTATGAGTATCATTGCTGTCTTCAATCAGAAAGGCGGGGTCGGTAAAACCACCACCGCCGTCAGCCTCGCTGCCGCGCTGTCCCGCATCGGCCGTGCGACATACGGCATCGACCTCGACCCGCAAGCCCAGCTCAGTTCCATTGCCAATGTCACGGCGAAGTCCGGAGCCGATACGGTCTTGAGCATGTTCCAGAGCAATCGCCCCCTGGCGCAACTGGTGCAGGAATCACCCAGCAAGATCAAGGTAATCCCGGCCCACACCGAACTGTCCAAGGTGGATGCGCTGTATGGCAAGGGTTTCAATGTGGTGAACAAGCTGAACAACGCGCTGCAGACAGAGCGCTTTGGCGGCAAGGACAATCCTGTGGTGATCGACTGCAATCCGATGGTCGGCGTGCTATCGTTGAATGCGATCTTCGCGTGCAGCGGACTGATCGTGCCGATCTCGGCCGACCATCTCTCCACCAAAGGCGCCCTCCAGATCGAAAAAACCCTGAACGCCCTCGAGCAAGTCCTCAAACGGCGTGTCAACCGCCGCTATCTGCTCACCCGCTTCGATGGCAGGCGACGCATGGCGTGGGATGTATTGAAACTGGTTGAGGAGCACTTCGGTGCCGATGTCTGCCGCACCCGTATCGCGGAGAATGTCAGTCTGGCCGAAAGCCCCGCGATGAACAAGACAGTGTTCGAGCATGCGCCCGACAGCCGGGGGGCGCACGATTACGACGACCTGTTGAAAGAGTTGCTGACCGACGGCTTTATTGATTGAAGCCGGCCCGGATCATTTGGATATCAACGACAGGATGTCCTCGACCGACATGACTTGCTGGTTCTTCCCTTCCCCGGCATCCTTGGCATTACAGCTTACTATCTGGCAATAACGGTACATCTGCCTCAGCTTGCGCTCGGCTTCGGCCTCGTCATTGCCGGCAATGACGATACTTTCCACCTTTTGGCCGTCGCGCGTCAGAATCGAGAAATCGAACTTCTGCATCACCATCCCCCTATCGCATCACTGTTTGACTATCCTCTGCCTTCTTGCCTCATATAAACACACCCCGGTACTCACCGATACGTTCAGGCTTTCCACGCTGCCATGCATCGGGATACGCACCAACTGGTCACAAGTCTCCCTGGTCAGGCGGCGCAGACCTTCGCCCTCAGCCCCAAGCACCCAGGCCACTGCCCCTGAGTGCCGCACATCATACAGATTTGTCTCTGCTTCGCCATCCATGCCGATGACCCAGATATCCCGTTCCTGCAGTTCGCGCAAGGTACGCGCCAGATTGGTGACCGTAATGTACGGTACCGTCTGTGCGGCACCGCAAGCCACCTTCTCCACCGTGGCGTTGATGCCCACGGCACGATCCTTGGGAGCGATCACCGCATGCACGCCGAAAGCATCGGCGCTGCGCAGGCAGGCTCCCAGGTTGTGCGGATCCTGCACCCCATCCAGCACCAGCAACAAGGCCGGTTCAGTCAGCGTGTCCAGCACATCGTCCAGATGCTGTACCTTCTGCGCCGCATCCACCCTCGCCGCGACGCCCTGATGGCGCTGGCTGCCGGCCATGCCGTCGAGGCGCTTGCCGTCCACCTGGATTATGCGCACGTCGTTGCTTTCGGCCAGTTTGAGCAGGTCGCGCGCGCGCGGATCCTTGCGCTGCGGATCAACATATACTTCCAGCACGCTGTCTGCGTTCTGGCGAATACGGGCGGTGACGGCATGGAAACCGTGAATGATGCGCGACTCAGCCATGATGCTTGCCCGCCTTTCCGGCGCTCTTACCGGCTTTCTCCGATTTATGCGCCTTCTTGGGCGGCGGTGCCGCTCCCCAGGCGCCAACATCGATAGGCCCCGCACCTTCGACGACAGCCTTTGTTGTCTCGCCTTCCAGCACGAAATCGATCTTGGTGCTTTCCATGTCCACGCGCACCACCTTCACCCGCACGCGGTCGCCGAGTCGGTAACGTTTGCCGGTGCGCTCGCCCAGCATCATGTGCTTGGCCGGATCGAAGTGGAAATAGTCGGCCCCCAGTTCGGACACGTGCACCAGGCCTTCGACATACAGGTCGTCCAGCGCCACGAACAGGCCGAAACCGGTAACGGAAGAGATGGTGCCCTCGAACACGCTGCCCAGATGGTCGCGCATATAGAAGCACTTGAGCCAGGCCTCGACGTCGCGCGTGGCATCGTCGGCGCGGCGCTCGGTCATCGAGCAATGCACGCCGAGTTCCGCCCACTTCAGCTGCGGCTTGTATTGTTTTCCTTCCAGCACCGCCTTGATGGCACGGTGCACCAGCAGGTCCGGATAGCGGCGGATCGGCGATGTGAAGTGCGTGTAAGCCTCATATCCCAGGCCGAAATGGCCGGTGTTCTCCGGCGCATACACCGCCTGGCGCAACGAGCGCAGCATCACGGTCTGCAGCAGCCCGGCATCGGGACGCGGCTTGATCTGCTTGAGCAGCTTGGAATAGTCACCCGGCTGCGGATCGTCGCCGCCGCCCAGCTGCAGGCCGAATTCCTTGAGGAATTCGCGCACCGCCTCCAGTTTCTCCGGCGTCGGGCCTTCATGGATGCGGTATAGCACCGGGTGCTTGTGCTCCTGCAGGAAGGCCGCCGCGCAGACGTTGGCCGCCAGCATGCATTCCTCGATCAGCTTGTGCGCATCGTTGCGGATCACCGGTACGATTTTCTCGATCTTGCCCTGGTCGTTGAAGATCATCTGTGTCTCGACCGTCTCGAAATCGATGGCGCCGCGCTTCTCGCGCGCCTGCAGCAGCACCTGGAACAGCTTGTGCAGGTTCTGGATGTGCGGCAGCACTGCAGCATAGGTCTGCGCATTCTCGCCTTGCGGATTGGCCAGCATGTCGGCCACCTTGGTATAGGTCAGGCGCGCATGCGAAAACATCACCGAGGGATAAAAGCGATGTTTCAGTATCTCGCCCTCGGCACTGATCTGCATGTCGCATACCATGCACAGGCGCTCGACATTGGGATTGAGCGAACACAGGCCGTTGGACAGCTCCTCCGGCAGCATCGGGATCACCCGGCGCGGGAAATACACCGAGTTGCCACGATTGATCGCCTCCTTGTCGAGCGCATCGCCGGATTGCACATAGGAACTGACGTCGGCAATGGCCACCACCAGGCGGAAACCTTTGCCATTCGGTTCGCAATACACCGCATCGTCGAAGTCGCGCGCGGTCTCGCCGTCGATGGTGACCAGCGGCAGATTGGCCACGCTTTCGCGCCCGGCGTAATCGGCCGGTTTCACTTCCGGCGAGAATGCCTCGGCCTGTTTTTTGGCCGCATGCGGAAACTCGTTGGGCAGATCATGCTTGCGCAGGGCGATCTCGATCTCCATGCCGGGATCGGCATAGTTGCCCAGTACCTCGACGATACGGCCGATGGGCTGGGCATGCTTGGACGGCTGCTGCAGGATCTCCAGCATGACCACCTGCCCGGCCTTGGCTCCACCCGACTCTCCGGGCGCAACCAGGAAATCCTGGCTGATGCGGCGGTTTTCGGCGACCACAAACTGGATGCCATGCTCTTCATACAGGCGCCCGACCACGCGGGTATTGGCCGTTTCCAGCACCTCGACGATGCTGGCCTCGCGGCGGCCGCGCCTGTCCTCGCCGCCGATGCGCGCCATCACGGTATCGCCATGCAGCGCCTTGTGCATCTCCTTGGCGGAGAGCACCAGGTCAGCACTACCGTCTTCCGGGATCAGGAAACCAAAGCCATCGGGATGGCCCTGCACCTTGCCCTTGATCAGGTCGAGCTTGTCCACCACGCAGATGGCACGCTTGCGGTTACGCATGATCTGGCCGTCCCGTTCCATCGCACGCAGGCGGCGCAGGAACAGTTCCTCCTCATGGTGCTCTATCTGCAGCAGGCTGCACAGTTCGTCCTGCTCGAGCGGCACCCCTTTTTCGGCCAGTACCTGCAGGATATATTCCCGGCTGGGAAGCGGATGTTCGTACTGTTGACGTTCCCTTTCCAGAAATGGGTCGAGTTCGCGGATATTTTTTTTCTTTTTCGTCATTGACACAGAATCCTATAGCAATTAAAGTGCGCACCCTCGAAGCAATGCCCAGGTGGCGGAATTGGTAGACGCACTAGGTTCAGGTCCTAGCGGTGGCAACACTGTGGAAGTTCGAGTCTTCTCCTGGGCACCAAGATACACAATGGCTCGCGCAAGCGGGCCATTTTCTTTGGCATCTACCCCTTTTAAACAAAAACACGCATCGGTGTAACGATGCGTGTCCGATCTTTGCGTCAGTATCACCAGATCAAGCCTTGAACGGGTGACGCAACACAATGGTTTCGTCGCGATCGGGACCGGTCGACACCATATCCACCGGCACTTCGCATATCTCGGCAATGCGCTGCAGGTAGTTGCGCGCTTCCAGCGGCAGTTCCTCGTAACGCTTTACACCCACCGTACTGCCGCTCCAGCCAGGCATGTCCTCGTACACGGGCTCGCAACCGACCAGCGATTCGGCACCGACCGGCAGGATATCGCTGAATTGGCCGTCGATCTTGTAGCCCACGCCGATGCGCACCTTTTCCATGCCGTCCATTACGTCCAGCTTGGTCACGCACAGGCCGGACACGCCATTGATCTGGATGGAACGCTTGAGCGCCGCGGCATCGAACCATCCGCAGCGGCGCGCGCGGCCGGTGGTGGCCCCGAACTCATGCCCTTTTTCCGCCAGCATCTTGCCGATCGGATCCTGTTTGTCCACTGCATCGTACAGCTCGGTAGGAAACGGGCCGGAGCCTACGCGCGTAGTATAAGCCTTGGTGATTCCGAGCACGTAATGCAGCATCTGCGGACCGATGCCTGCCCCGCTGCACGCCGCGCCGGAGATACAGTTGCTGGATGTCACAAACGGATAGGTACCGTGATCGATGTCCAGCAACGTACCCTGGGCCCCCTCGAACAGGACATTCTGTCCGGCCTTGTTGGCCTCGTACAACGCGCGCGGCACATCCAGCACCAGCGGTTCGATACGTTCGGCCAGCGCCAGGGCCTCATCCAGAGTCTTCTGGAAATCCACAATTTCAGCATGGAAATAGTTCTTCAACACGAAGTTGTGGTAATCCAGCACCTCGCCCAGCTTGGCAGCGAAACGCTTGCGATGGAACAGGTCCTGCAGGCGGATGGCGCGTCGCGCCACCTTGTCTTCGTATGCCGGGCCGATACCTCGCCCGGTTGTCCCGATCTTGCCCGCACCCTTGGCTACCTCGCGCGCCTTGTCCAGCGCTTCGTGGTAGGGCAGGATCAGCGGACAGGCTTCCGATACGCGCAAGCGCTCATATACCTGCACCCCGGCAGCGGCCAGCTTGTCCATCTCCTTGAGCAAGGCGGAAGGGGACAGCACCACGCCATTGCCGATGTAGCACATGACGCCGCTACGGAGAATGCCGGAAGGAATCAGGTGCAATACGGTTTTCTCGCCGTTGATGACCAGCGTATGACCGGCATTGTGCCCGCCCTGGAAGCGCACCACGCCTTGCGCATGGTCGGTCAGCCAGTCGACCACCTTGCCCTTGCCTTCATCACCCCACTGGGTACCAATCACTACAACGTTCCTGGACATAACTCTTTCCTGTTCCAAACAGTTTCTAATTCCTGATCGCGGCCACTATCCAGTTGCCGTCGCGCAACACCAGCTCGCGGTCGCAATTCAATTCGGCCCGATGTTCGGCCTTGCCCAGCAGATCGACCACCACGATCTCGCCCTGCTCGCGTTGCCTGGCGATGGCCGCATCCAGTGCCGCATCCTGGCGGTATGGAGCGTAGATCGCTTGTGGCTGCACCTGCTTGGCCAGCAAACCGTGCAATTGGCGCAGATCCATGCTGAAGCCGGTGGCCGGGCGGGCACGCCCGAATGCCTTGCCCACGTCGTCGTAGCGCCCCCCCAGTGCGATGGCGTCGTGGCTACCCGCATGGTAAGCCGCGAATACCATGCCGCTGTGGTATTGGTAACCGCGCAGCTCGGCCAGATCAATGCCAATGTCGTGTGCCAGGTCTTTGAGATGAACGGCCGCCTGTTCCAGTTGATCCAGGGCGGCAACGACTTCCGGATAGGCGGGCAGAACCGTGCGGGCACGGGCGACCACCTCAATCCCGCCGTAAAGTTGCGGCAATTCCAGCAAGGCGGACTGTACAGCGTGCGGCAAACCTGCCACCAGCCCGCGTACGCCCGGCACATCCTTGCGCTGCAATGCGCTGAACAAGTCTGCTTCCAGTTCATGCGCGATCCCCGCATGGCGCACCAGTGCGCTGAACACGCCGACATGGCCAAGATCGAGATGTACACCGTCGATACCGATACTGGCCAATGTCTGCAGCATCAGTCGTTGCACCTCCAGATCGCTCTCGATCCCGGCATGTCCATACAGTTCGGCACCAATCTGCAGTGGCTCCCGCGTCCGCATCAGCCCGGAAGGCTGGGTATGCAGCACACTGCCCGCATAGCACAAGCGGGCCACCCCTTGCCGGTTGAGCAGGTGTGCATCGATGCGTGCCACTTGCGGCGTAATATCCGCGCGCAGGGCCAGCGTACGCCCGCTCAGCTGGTCGACCAGCTTGAAGCTGCGCAAATCCATGTCCTCGCTCTCGTTGATGAGCAACGACTCGGCATATTCAAGCAAGGGGGGAGCAACCAGCTGATAGCCGGAACGGCGCAGTAATCCGAGCACCTCGCTGCGCATGGCTTCGATGCGCCAAGCCTCGTCCGGCAGCATGTCTTGAATGTATTCCGGCAACAACCAGTTCATTATTTTATCCAGTAAATCAGCAACAGGCCGCTCAACATCAGCGTCAGCCCGATGAAGCGGGCCTGCCCGTCATGGAATTGCGACGCTTTGCGCAACGTATCGCGCCAGGAGGACGGAAACAGGAACGGCATGATTCCCTCCAGCACCAACATCAAACCCAATGCCGTCAGCCAGTATTCGCCCATGCGATCCTATTTGCCGTCCCTGCCGGAGCCTTTCAGATACTTGAAGAATGGCGAACCCGCATCCAGCACCATCACGTCGCTCTTGTTCTTGAAGCCCTGCTTGTACACATCCAGGCTGCGGTAAAAGGCATAGAACTCCGGGTTGCGCCCGAATGCGGCCGCATACAGCGCCGATGCCCTGGCATCGCCCTCGCCCTTGATCTTCTGCGCATCGCGATAGGCCTGTGCCAGGATCACTTCGCGCTGCCGGTCGGCATCGGCACGGATCTTCTCGCTTTCGGCATTGCCGGTCGCACGCAGTTCGTTGGCAACCCGTTTGCGCTCCGCTTCCATGCGGCTATAGATGGAGTCGCTGATGGTGTTCGGGAAATCGACGCGCTTCAGGCGCACATCCAGCACCTCCACACCGATCTTGCGCGCATCCACATCGGTCTTCTCCTGCACCACGCGCATCAGCTCCTCGCGCTTGCCGGACACGACCTCATGGATGGTGCGCTTGCCGAACTCTTCGCGCAGGGTCGAATTGACGGTCTGCGTCAAACGCGTCTGCGCGCGCGCCTCATCTCCTCCGACGCTGATGTAATACTGCTTCACGTCGATGATGCGCCACTTGATGAATGAATCCACCAGTACGTTCTTTTTCTCGGCGGTGATGAAACGCTCCGGATCGTCGCTATCCAGGGTCAGGATGCGCGAATCGAAGAAGCGCACGTTCTGCAGCAGCGGCACCTTGAATTTGATCCCGGGCGACGTTTCCACGCGCATCACTTCGCCCAGCTGGAACACGATGGCGGTCTGCCGCTGATCGACGATGAAAATGCTCATGCTGGCCAGGATCAATGCGACCACGGCCCCTACCAGGAAATTTGTCGTATTCAGTTTCATCAGCGGGCCTCCCTTTCGCGGCCAAACAGCGACTCGCGCACACGCGGCGCCGGCACAGCCTCCGCCGGTGCAACCAGCTGCTCCGGCGTCTTTGCCGCAGGCAGCGCGTCAGCGCCGGGATTGGTACTCTGGATCAGCTTGTCCAGTGGCAGGTACAAGAGGTTGCCGCCACCGCTCTTCTGGTCCACCAGAACTTTGCTGGTGCTGGTCAGTATCTGCTGTTTCATGTCCTGGTACATGCGCTCGCGCGTCACCTGCGGCGCCTTTTCATACTCGACCAGGATCTGCTTGAAACGGCTGGCATCACCCTCTGCATTGGCGACCACGCGCTGCTTGTAGCCATCCGCCTCTTGCATCAGACGCGCTGCCGCTCCCTTGGCTCTGGGTACGACGTCGTTGGCGTAGGCCTGACCTTCGTTCTTCTGGCGCTCCCTGTCCTGGCTGGCTTTCACCGCGTCGTCGAACGCGGCCTGAACCTGCTCCGGCGGCTGCGCGTTGCGCATGGTGACCTTGCTGACGATGATGCCGGACTTGTAACGGTCCAGAATGTCCTGGATCAGCTTGGTGGTAGAGGCTGCGATCTGCTCGCGCCCTTCATACAGCACAAAGTCCATCTTGCTTCGCCCCACGACTTCGCGGATGGCGGTCTCGGCCACCTGGCGGACCGTTTCCTTGTCGTCGGCCATGCGGTTGTTGAACAGATATTCGGCCGGATCCTTGAGGAAATATTGAACCGCGAACTGGATATCGATGATGTTCTCGTCATCCGTCAGCATCAGCGACTCCTTAAGCATCTTGTTCTTTTCGTTGTCTCGGTAACCGACCTCGACCGTGCGCACCTGACTCAGGTTGACGACTTCCACCGTCTCGATCGGATAGGGAAAGTGCCAGCGTGGGCCGGCATCCGTAATCTCGACCTGCTTGCCGAAGCGCAGCACCACCCCGCGCTGACTGGCATCGACGATATAGAAACCGCTGGCGACCCAGATCAATGCCACGATCAGCACGATCAGACCGATACCGCTGCCCATCCCACCCGCAGGCTGGCCGCTGCCGCCCTTGGGTGTGCCGCCGCCCGATCTGCCGAACAGCGACTCTATCTTGCGGTTAAGTTTGCGCATCATCTCCTCGAGATCGGGAGGACCGCCGCTGTTCTTGTTGCCCCATTGTGGGTCGTTCAATCCCATAGTCTGTTACCTTTAGATCAAATCAGTTGTCGTTCAGGGGATGCCACTCTTCCACTTTCGCTTCCGCTACAGGCGTATCGCGCACCTCGGCCAGCGCAGCCCGCAGATCGGCCAGACCGGCACCGGTTCTGGCGCTCAAATGAATGCTGGCAATTTTACCATATTCATTGCGCTTCACGCCCGCTTCCAGGCCCTGCTGATCGATCTTGTTGTAGATCACGATCTGCGGGATGTGCTGCGCACCGATCTCCGCCAGCACCTTGTTCACCTCGGCCATCTGGTCGTGGCGCTCCGGGCTGTTCACATCCACCACATGCAGCAGCAGGTCTGCCTGCGCCGTTTCCTCCAGCGTGCTGCGGAAAGCCGCCACCAGCCCGTGCGGCAGATGGCGGATGAAGCCGACGGTATCCGACAGCACCACTTGCCGGGGACTGTCGCCCTCCAGGAATATCCTGCGCGCCGTGGTGTCCAGCGTCGCGAACAACTGGTTGGCGACATATACGTTGGCATTGGTAAGGCGGTTGAACAAGGTGGATTTGCCTGCATTGGTATAGCCGACGATGGACACGGACATCACATCGGCACGATTACGCGCCTTGCGCTGCACTTCCCGGTGGCGCTTGAGCTGCTTCAACCGTTCGTTCAGCAGGTGCACGCGCCGGTCCAGCTTGCGCCGATCCAGTTCAAGCTGCGTTTCGCCCGGACCGCGCGCACCCACGGCGAATTTCTGCTGCCCCATGTCCATATTCATGCCCACCAGGCGCGTGGACAGGTATTTGAGCTGCGCCAGCTCCACCTGCACCTTGCCTTCATGGCTTTGCGCCCGCAACGCAAAGATATCCAGGATCAGCATGGTTCGGTCGATTACCCGCGTCTGTATTTTGGCAGTGAGGTTGCGCATCTGCGCCGGCGACAGGTCATGATTGAAGATGACCAGCGGCGCTTCCAGTTCCTCGACCAGGGCCGCGATCTCCTCGACCTTGCCGCTGCCGGCATAGGTCGACGGATCGGGACGCTGGCGCTTGCCTTCTACCAGCGCAAGCGTACGCACACCGGCACTTTCTGCCAGCAGACGTAACTCTTCCAGGCTTTCTGCGTAATCTGGAGCGCCGAAATCGAGACTCACCAACACCGCCGTATTGGCGGTAGTCGTAGACTCAGACATCACTCGGCATCGAAAGGAATGGTGATGGCGCGTGCGGGAACGATAGTGGAGATAGCGTGCTTGTAAACCATCTGGGTGACGGTATTCTTCAGCAGCACCACATATTGATCGAACGACTCGACCTGGCCTTGCAGCTTGATGCCATTGACCAGATAGATGGCGACCTGCACATGCTCCTTACGCAGCGCGTTCAGGAACGGGTCTTGTAATTGTTGCCCTTTTGCACTCATGATGTCCGCTCTTGTTGTTCTCGGGGCGGTTACTGTACTGGAAAACCCGTCGATACGGAAGAGCGCGAGGCCACTAACCCCGGTTCCTGCGCGCAGGTTTGGTCCTCGTCGTCGATGCACGCAATCGGGCACGCAGGGCGCCCGCCAAGGCCTCGAACATGAACATCGTCATAACCGGCGTAACCAGCATCCCCAGCAATAGGTATTTCATCTGCGCCACCTGCATCATGGAATCGCCCCGCCTGAATGCTGTTGCGGCAGCAAACGCCATTTCTTGAGCCGGAAACCAGAGGCTAACCGTACAACCTGCGCCCGCGGATACGGGCACGGTGCGCAGCACGCTGCTCGCTCTCAGTAAGCACATGTTTCTTATCCGCAAAAGGATTCTTGCCGGACTTGTATTCGATGCGCAAGGGGGTGCCCTGCAATTTGAAGGCATCGCAGAAAGTCTTCTCCAGATAACGGCTATAGCTGTCGGGTATCTTCTCCAGGGCGCTGCCATGGATGATGATGAGCGGCGGATTGCTGCCGCCCTGGTGCGCATAACGCATCTTGGGGCGGAAAGAGCCGGATCGCGGCGGTTGCTGTTTCTGCATCGCCTCTTCCAGCACGCGCGTGAGTTGCGGCGTGGGCAATTTGGCCATCGCGGCGGTGTAAGCCTGGTTCACCGACTTCAGCAGCGCGTCCACCCCGGTGCCGTTCAAGGCGGAGATGAAATGGTGCTTGGCGAAACTCAGGAAATGCAGCTTGCGTTCGATGTCGCGCTTGGCCGTATCGCGCTTGTATTCGTCCAGGCCATCCCACTTGTTCACGGCCAGTACCAGCGCGCGCCCGGCCTGCAGCACGAAATCTGCAAGGTGCGCATCCTGTTCGGTGATCTGGTCGCGCGCATCCACCACCAGCACCACCACGTTGGCGTCCTCGATGGCCTGCAGCGTCTTCACCACCGAGAATTTCTCGATGGCCTCGTCGATCTTGCCGCGGCGGCGCACACCGGCGGTATCGATGATGGTGTATTGCTTGCCGCCGCGCTCGAAGTCGATATAGATGGAGTCGCGCGTGGTGCCCGGCTGGTCGAAGGCGATGACGCGCTCTTCGCCGAGGATCGCGTTGACCAGGGTCGACTTGCCCACGTTGGGGCGGCCGACGATGGCCAGCTTGGGGTGATCGATCTTTTCCTCGACCTCCGCAGCCGCCGCCGGCAATTCGTCCAGGGCGATCTCGATCATCTCGGCGACGTTGTCGCCATGCGCGGACGAAATCGGAATGGGATCGCCCAGGCCGAGTTCATGGAAATCCATCGTCACGCGCTCGCGTCGCATGCCCTCGGCCTTGTTTACCAGCAGCATCACCGGTCGCCCGGTCTTGCGCAGCTGAGTGGCAATGATGCGGTCTTGCGGCGTCAGGCCGTCGCGCCCGTCGACGATGAACAGCACCAGGTCGGCTTCGTCCACCGCCTGTCGCGTCTGCTTGGCCATTTCATGCAGGATGCCCTCCTTGGCGACCGGCTCCAGACCGCCGGTATCGACCACCAGATATGGCCGCTCGCCAATGCGCCCGCGGCCATAATGGCGATCTCGCGTCAGTCCCGGCAGGTCGGCAACCAGTGCATCCCGGCTGCGCGTCAGGCGGTTGAACAAGGTGGATTTGCCGACGTTGGGACGACCGACAAGAACAAGTGTGGGCAGCATGATATCTGGTCAGTGGATGGTAATGGAATACAGCTCGCCGCCACTGGTTTGCACCAGTGCACCGTCGCCCAGGGTGACGGGCGCAGTCAGGATGGCACTGCCATCGGTTTTTCGTCGCGCGACGAAGCTGCCGTCCTCGGTCTTCAGCACATGCAGGTAACCCTCAAAGTCGCCCACCACCAGATAGTCGTCCAGTGCGTAACCCGCCGTCGCGCTGCGCATCAGCAGCCGGTCGTTCTTCCACATCGCAGCGCCGCTGCTCTTGTCCAGCGCCAGCACGTTGCTGTCGGTATCGGTCAGATACAGCATCTTGCCCGAGAGCGCCAATCCCTTGTCGCTGGAGAGATCGCGCGTCCACAGCGTACCGCCCTGTACCGCATCGAAACAGGCCAGGCGCCCCTGGAATGCAACGGCGCAAACCTGCGAATCGTCCACCACCGGCAGGCTGGTGATGTCGCTGATACGTTCCAGCTCCGTGCTGCCGCGGGGCTGCGAAACCGAGGATTCCCACACCACCACGCCGTTCTTGAGTCCGATCGCGGCCAGTTTGCCTGCAGCAAAACCGGCATATACCAGGCCATTCTGGATCACCACGCTGGCATAGCTGCGCACGATGAGCGTAGGCGTGGAACGTTCATACAGCCACAGGCGGCTGCCGTCCTTTGCACTCAGGCCCGTGATGCGCTGATTGCCGGTGCGCACCACCACGATGCCATCGGCGACCCTTGGTGCGCTCAGCACATCGCTCGACACCTTCACCTGCCATAGCGGCTTGCCGCTGTCCGCATCGAATGCCGCCAATTGGCCTTTCTCGCCACCGACCAATACCAGCCCCTCGCCTGCCCCCACACCGCCGGTGATGGGGAAGCCGCTGTTGATCCGCCACTGCTGCTTGCCATTATTGCGGTCGAAACGGTACAGATCGCCCTTTGCATTCGCCGCGAACACGGCCTCGCGCGTCACTGCAGGGGACAGTATGCTCATCCCCGTTTCGCCGACACTCGCATTCCAGCGCACCTCGATGCTGGCACTGGATTTGAAATCCACCAGACTGGCTGGCTTGATGCCAGGCTTGTCGCTGCCGCAGGCAACCAGCAACGCAGGCAGTACCAGCGCGACGAATTGACGGATCAATCTCATTTTGCGCTACCCAGACCGTCCATCTTCAACTGGATCAGGTTGCGATACATGCTGTTGGCATCCGTCTTGTCATAGGCCTGCTGATAGGCGGCACGCGCTTCCGCAGTCTTGCCCTGGGCACTCAACACATCGCCTCGGAGGTCGGCGTACAGGCCGGTAAAGGATTCCGGATGCGCGGCATCGAGCTGTTTGAGCGCGTCGTCATACTGCTTTTCGTCCAGCAATACGCTGGCCAGCTTCAGGCGGGCCGTGTCCTGCAGGCCGGTTTCGCCCGCATGTTCTATCACCCACTGCAACTGGACCTTGGCATGCGCGACATCCCGTGCCTGCAGGCTGGCCTGCGCAGCCAGCAGTTGCGCGCGCGATGCGTAGGCGCTGCTGCCGTAACGGCTGGCCAATGCATCCGCGGCATCCCCGATGCGCTTTGCGTCGTTGCTGGCAACCTGCTTTTCGACTTCGGCATACAGCAGCGCCGCTGCGGCAGCCTGTTTGGCCTGGTAACCCTTCCAGTAATTGACGCCCGCAAAACCGAGCACGCCGATCACCAGGATGCCGATCACCCATTTGCCGTTCTCTTTCCACCAGGCCTTGAGCGCTTCCACCTGTTCCTGTTCCTGCAGATCCAAACTCGCCATTTTCATTTCCTCACTTGATCAATTCCCGAATTTTATGCCGTATATCCGCCAGACTGACGCGCTGCTGCTCGGCTTGCTCGCGTAGCGGCTTGAGCATGACCACGTTCGCTGCCGCTTCGTCGTCACCGATGATTGCTGCGCAGATTGCGGCGCTGCCATCCGCCTTTTTCATCTGCGACTTGAAACCGCCGCCGCCGCAATGCAGCAGCACACGCAGGCCATCATCGCGCAGCAGTTCTGCCACGCGCCAGGCCATCTCCTGCGCCTGCCCGCCCTGGTGCACCACGTACACGTCGAGCGCTGCAGGCGGGTTCTGCATGCCATCCTCCTGCATCAGCGCCAGCAGGCGTTCCACGCCCATGGCAAAACCGCAGGCGGGTTGCGGCTTGCCGCCGATCTGTTCGATCAGGCCGTCATAGCGGCCGCCGGCGCAGATGGTGCCCTGTGCGCCAAGTCGCGTGGTGACCCATTCGAACACGGTACGATTGTAATAATCCAGGCCGCGCACCAGACGCGGATTGATCTCGAACGGGATGTCCCGGGATTTCAATATCGCCTGCACCGCATCGAAGTGCTCCACCGCTTCCGCATCCAGTTCGTCCATCAGCCTGGGGGCGCCTGCGATAATGTCCTGCATCGCCGGATTCTTGCTATCGAGGATGCGCAAGGGATTGCTGTGCAGGCGACGCTGCGCATCGGTATCCAGCTGGTCCGAATAGCGCTCGAAATAGGCGATCAGTTTCTCTCGGTGACGATGACGCGAGGACGCATCGCCCAGTGTGTTGATCTGCAAGGTGACATCGCGGATCCCCAGCTTTTTCCACAGCCGCGCGCACATCACGATCTGCTCGGCATCGATGTCGGGACCGGCGAAGCCGAGTGCCTCCACGCCGACCTGGTGGAACTGGCGGTAACGCCCCTTCTGCGGGCGCTCATGGCGGAACATCGGACCGCTGTAATACAGACGCTGCGGAGCGTTATACAGCAGATTGTGCTGCAGCACGGCGCGTACGCACGAGGCCGTCCCTTCCGGGCGCAGCGTGAGCTCGTCGCCATTCAGCTCATCCGTAAAACTGTACATCTCCTTCTCGACGATGTCGGTGACTTCGCCGATGGCGCGCTTGAACAAAGCAGTCGGCTCCACCAGCGGCATGCGGATGTTGCGGTAGCCGTAGCCTTCCAGCCAGTCGCGCACCGTATCCTCGAACCACAGCCACAACTGCGCCTCGTCCGGCAGAATATCGTTCATGCCGCGCACGGCCTGTAATTTCTGGTTATTCATCTGCTCGCTCAAACTGCCTTGATCTCGATACGCCTGCCGACCTTTTCTCCCGGCGCCCGCCTGGCATAGTTGCGTGCCACATAGTCGTCGACGATCTGCTGGAACTCCTGCGCAATTCGATCGCCGCGCAGGGTGACGGTCTTCTCGCCATCGACGTATACCGGTGCCGCCGGCGATTCTCCCGTACCCGGCAAACTGATGCCGATGTTGGCCAGCTTGCTTTCGCCGGGGCCGTTCACGATGCAGCCCATGACCGCGACCGTCATCTCCTCCACGCCGCTGTATTGCTCGCGCCATACCGGCATCTGTGCACGCAGGTGATTCTGGATGCTCTGTGCCAGCTCCTGGAACACGGTGCTGGTGGTGCGCCCGCAACCGGGACAGGCGGTGACCATCGGCGTGAACGAACGCAAGCCCATGGTCTGCAATATCTCCTGCGCCACCACCACTTCCTGCGTGCGCGCGCCACCCGGTTCGGGTGTCAGGGATATGCGTATCGTGTCGCCGATGCCCTGCTGCAACAACACGGCCAGCGCCGCCGTGGAGCCGACGATGCCCTTCGATCCCATGCCGGCTTCGGTCAACCCCAGATGCAGCGGATAATCGCAGCGCCGCGCCAGCTCCCGGTATACCGCGATCAGGTCTTGTACCTCGCTGACCTTGCAGGAGAGTACGATACGGTCATGCGCCAGTCCCAGTTCCTCGGCGCGCCTGGCCGATTCCAGGGCAGAGACGATCAGTGCCTCGCGCGTCACCTCAGCGACATCCCTCGGCTCGGCCAGCCTGGCATTCTCGTCCATCATGCGCACCACCAGGTCCTGGTCCAGACTGCCCCAATTGACGCCGATACGCACCGGCTTGCCGTATTGCCTGGCCACTGCGATCATCATCGCGAACTGGTCTTCGCCCTTGCGGTTCCTGCCTACGTTTCCCGGATTGATCCGGTATTTGGCCAGCGCCTGCGCGCATTCTGGAAACTCGGTGAGCAAACGGTGGCCGTTGTAGTGGAAGTCCCCGATCAACGGCACATCGCAGCCCATGTCGTCCAGCATCTTGCGGATGCGCGGCACCTGGAGCGCCGCTTCGGATGTGTTCACCGTGATGCGTACCAGCTCGGAACCGGCCTGGGCAAGCTCATATACCTGCCTCGCCGTCCCTTCCGCATCAACGGTATCCGTGTTGGTCATCGACTGCACCACCACAGGCGCATCGCCGCCGATGGCGACATCGCCGACCTGCACGCGCTGCGTCCGGTGGCGCAGGATTGTTGAATGCCCCATGTGACTCACTCCACTTTCAGGTGCGCGACATCCTTGCCCGCATAAGCCGAAAGGTCGATTTCCCGGCCCCGGTAATACAGCTTCACATTGGCCGGGTTGGAGATGGATACGTCATAAGGTTCATGCCGCGGCCCGCCTATCCATTTCTCGGTGCCGCGCGCATTGTTCCTCGAAAGCAGCACCACGCCGTGACTGTCTATCACCTCGGCCCAGGCACTCTCGCCAAACACCAGATGCAGGGGACGGCGTTTGAGCACCTCCAGCGGAATCGCCGATGGCGTGGCCGCCGCGGGAGCGGAAGCCGCCTCGATCTGGGGCGCAGGTTTTACGACAGGTTTCTTGCCAGTCCTGGCCGGTTCGGCACCCGCCTGATGATCGCGAGTAGCGCTGGCGGGCTCCTTGCGAGTTTCCTTGGGAGGTTCGACGATCTCTTTGGAAGGCTCCTGAGGTTGTGCAGCTGCCACTTTCTGCTCTGCTGCAGTGCCAGCCTCCTCCTGCCTGGGCGCAGGTGGTGCATCGACCTCGGCCACCGCCGAGACGGTGGGCTCCGCAGGGGGCAGGGTTACCGGCTCGACGACCTGAACCGGTCTTGGGGCCGGTTCGCCACGATGCAACAGCACGAACAGCCCGAGCACGATCGCCACGACGAGCGAGCCGGCCAGCCACACCGCATTGACGCGCCGCAACGATTTCATGACCGGGAAGACCACATCCACGGTCTGCGCCCTGTTTTCGGCCTGTTTGGCAGGCGCGGCGCCAGGCAAGGCGGCAATCAACGCTGCCTCGTCCAATTGCAGCACACGCGCATAGCTGCGCACAAATCCCCTCAGGAAAGCCGGTTCCGGCAGGTGGGCAAAATCGTTCGCTTCCAGCGCCTCGACCTGCTTCGGGGCAAACTTGATGCGCTCCGCCACATCGTGCACGCTCATACCCAGACGCTCGCGCGCAGTGCGCAGTGCCAGACCCACGTCGAGCGGCGGCTGCGCTGCAACGCTCTCGTTTTTCGAGTTTGCGGTGAGGTCAGAGGTATCCATCATTGCCCCTGGAACAACAGTTGGGCCTCGCGCGAGTCGGGGAAACGCTTGCGCAACTGCAGTGAATAACTGGCTTCCGCATCGTAATCCTTCATCTTGCGTTCGATGCGCACCGCCAACCACAGTTGCTCTGCGTTCAATTCGGGTAGCGCCTGCGAGAAACGCACCAGGTAGGATTGTGCCGCCGCATAATTGCCGTTGCCATAGTTCAGATCGGCCAGGCCGTACAACGCGTCCGGCATGTCCGGACGCAAGGCCAGGGCGCGCTGCAGATTGCTTTCGGCTCCCTTCAGGTTTCCGGCTTTCTTCAAACACAGCCCCAGGTTTGCGTACGCCATCTCGGGCGTGGCATACAGCGGATTACTCAACGCCAGCTGGAACTGCTTGGCAGAGTCGTTCATGTGTCCGCGCTGGCACAGGAACCAGCCGTAATTGTTGTGCGTGTCGGAATTCGCCTCATCCAGCGCCAGGCTGTGGCGGAAATCCTCGTCCGCCTTGTCGTCTTCATGCAACGCCATCCGGATCAATGCGCGCACGTTGTAGGCTTGCGAAAAGCCGGCATCCGCCTTGAGCGCCACGGCGATTTCCTGCAACGCCACGCCGTATTGAGCCCGGTCGTAATAGGACGCAGCCAGCTCGGTATGTATTCTGGCGATCTTCTGCGTACGCGTCGTATCCTGTTCCGGCGTCCCTTCGGAGCCGCCGCCCGGAGAAGCGCAGGCCGCCAACAAGCACGCGATGAGAAATAGTCCGGATAACTTCATTGGCTCGCCTCCATCAACCGAAGTGTACGTTTTGTCTTGTCCTGCACCTGCCCCGCCAATTGTCCGCAGGCTGCCGCAATATCGTCTCCGCGCACCTTGCGGATGGTGGTGACGATGTCGGCCTGCATCAGCACATCGCGGAAACGCAATACCGTCTGCATATCCGAACGCTGATACGGCGCTTGCGGGAAAGGATTGAACGGGATGAGGTTGAATTTGCACGGCACGTCGCGCACCAGCCCGATCAGCTCTCGTGCATGCTGCACGCTGTCGTTCACCCCGGCCAGCATCACATATTCGAAAGTGACGAAATCGCGCGGAGCCTTCTCCAGATAACGCTGGCAGGCCGCCATCAGTTCGCGCAACGGATATTTCTGGTTGATCGGCACCAGCACGTTGCGCAAGGCATCATTCGGCGCATGCAGCGAGATCGCCAGCGCAACCGGACATTCCTCGCGCAGCCTGTCCATCGCCGGCACCACCCCCGAAGTCGACACCGTCACCCGCCGGCGCGACAAGCCATAGGCATTGTCGTCGAGCATCAGACGCAGGGCATGCACGGTATTGTCGAAATTCAGCAGTGGTTCACCCATGCCCATCATGACCACATTGGTGACCGGCCAGTTGCCGTCGGGGGTGCGGCCCAGTTCGTGATTTGCCCACCATACCTGGCCTATGATCTCGGCAGTCGACAGATTGCGGTTGAAGCCCTGCTTGCCGGTGGAACAGAAGGCGCAATCCAGCGCACAGCCCGCCTGCGTCGACACGCACAGCGTCCCCCTGCCCTCTTCGGGAATGAACACGGTCTCCACCGCGTTGCCGGTGCCGACGTCCAGCAGCCACTTGCGCGTGCCGTCTGAGGCAGCCTCTTCGCGAACCACACTGGGCGTCCGGATGCAGGCGATCTGCTTGAGTTTTTCGCGAAGAGAGATCGCCAGATCGCTCATCGCATCGAAATCGGACTCCCCGCTTTTGTATATCCAGCGCAGCACCTGCTTGGCGCGGAACGGCTTTTCGCCTTGTTCCGCGAACCACGCGGTCATCGCTGCCGGTTCAAAGTCGAGGAGGTTCTGCTTCATCAGCCTGGTTTAGCGAGAATAGACGTTCAGCGCCGGGAAGAAATAGGCGATCTCGACCGCAGCCGTTTCGGGCGCATCGGAGCCATGCACCGCATTGGCATCAATGCTGTCGGCAAAATCGGCGCGGATGGTGCCCTTCTCCGCCTTCTTGGGATCGGTTGCACCCATCAGGTCGCGATTCTTGAGGATTGCGCCTTCGCCTTCCAGCACCTGGATCATCACCGGACCGGAGATCATGAAAGTGACCAGATCGTTGAAGAACGGACGTGCGCGGTGTACCGCATAGAAGCCTTCCGCTTCGGCACGCGACAACTGGGCCATGCGTGCAGCCACGATCTTCAGGCCGGCGTTCTCGAAACGGCTATAGATTTGACCAATGACGTTCTTCGCCACTGCATCGGGTTTGATGATAGAAAGGGTGCGTTCGACAGCCATGCTTCTCTCCAAAATGAATGTGCATCAGAAAATTCTGAGGCCGCGATTCTAGCAGGCTTTGGCCGCCCTGTCGCAGGGCGGCGGCGTATCCGGTCAATGGCTGGCGTAGAGCAAATGGGGCAGCCACAGGCTGATGGCGGGGACATAGGTGATGAGCGCCAGGTATGCCAGCATCACGAACACCCACGGCAGTGTGGCAATGGAAACCTCGGTCAGCCCCATCTTCGCCAGATGACTGGCGACGAAGAGGTTGAGCCCGACCGGCGGGTGGATCATGCCGATCTCCATGTTGATGGTCATGATGATGCCGAGATGGATCGGGTCGATTCCCAGGGTCTTGGCGATGGGCAGGAACAGCGGCGCCAGGATCAGGATGATGGAACTGGGCTCCATGAATTGCCCTGCCGCCAGCAAGGCCAAATTGACCACCAGCAGGAACATCCATGGATCCAGATGTTGCGCCAGCACCCAGTTGGACATGGCTTGCGGGATCTGCTCCGAGGTCAGCAAGAACGAGAACAGGATGGCATTGGTAATGATATACAGCAGCATCGCGCTGGTATTCGCCGCGGCCAGCAACGATTTGGGGACATCGCGCCACCTGAGATCGCCGTAGATGAACTTGGCCGCGATGAAACCATACACCGCCGCCACCGCGGCCGCCTCGGTCGGCGTAAAGATGCCGCCGTATATCCCCCCCATCACGATGACCACGAGGAACAGCCCCCACCAGGCATCGAGGAAGGATTTCAACAGCTCCTTGCCGGCCGGCTTGGGCATCACCGGAAAATTCTTGCGTCTGGCCTGCACGAACACCAGTCCCATCAGCACGAGCGCCAGCAATATCCCGGGCACGATACCTGCCATGAACATCTTGCCCGCGCTCTCGCTGGTCGAGACGGCATAGATGATCATCACGATGGACGGCGGGATCAGGATGCCAAGCGAACCCGATGTCGCGATCACGCCGACGCCGAAGCGTTTCGGGTAGCCCGCCTTGACCATGGCCGGCAGCATCACCGAACCGATCGCCATCACGGTGGCCGGGCTGGAGCCGGAGATGGTGGCGAAGAACGCACAGGACAATACCGCCGCCATCGCCATGCCGCCCGGCATCCAGCCCACCAGGTTGTTGGCAAACTTGATGATGCGTGCGGCGATCTTGCCGTCGATCAGGAACTGCCCGGACAACACGAAGAAAGGCACCGCCATGATCGCGAAGCTCTCCAGGCCGGTGAACAGGCGCTGGGAAATGATGTTGACGGTATCGAACGAGAACGAGGAAAAACCGAGCAGGAAGATCAACACCGTCGTGCCCAGCGCGATGGAGATCGGCGTGCTGGTAATGAGCAGCAGCAGCAAAATACTGACGATGAGCAGGAAAGTCATGATCCGCTCTCCTCGCCCTGCTCGCCCAGCACGGCATGGCTATGCAGTTGCCCGGTCTTCACGAACAGCGCCAGCGCCTGGATGAAGCGGTAACACATCAGGCCGGAACCGAACGGGATGGCGAGATAGATGATCCACATCGGCCATTCCAGGTCGGGTGAAGTCTGCCCGGTGCCGTGGATGAAAATCACCCAGCGGGCACCAAAGAATGCGATCGTGCCGGTAAACACCACACCGAGCAGCATGGAGAGGATGACCAGCACGCGCTTGATGGACGGCCGCACCGCGTTCACCACGAAATCGACGCCGATGTGGATGCCGGTGCGAACACCGTAAGCCGCGCCGAACTTCGCCATCCAGATGAACAGATAGATGGTCAGTTCCTGTGCCCAGCTGATGCCCGTACCGCCGACATAGCGCATCACCACCGCAGCAAAGGTAACCAGTGTTGCAGCGGCCATGAACGAGGCGATCAGCACCTCCTCAAGCCGGTCCAGAATGCGATTGAACATGCTCCCCTCCTGGGCGTAGCGAAAACCCGGGCGCCCGGGTGTCTGGCACTGTTATTTCTTCTTTTTGCTCTTGCCGGCAGGAAGCTGCTGTTCCTTTTCCACCTGCGCCGCCACATCGTATACATCCTGGATCAGGTCTTTGCCGATCACGTCCGCAAACTGGGCATGCACCGGCAGCAAGGCCTTGCGCCAGGCCTCACGCTCGCTCTCTGGCAGCACATAGATCTCGGTGGTCTTGGCCGCGCGGACCTTTTCCAGCGCATCGTCGTTGTCCTTTTGCGCGATGTCACGTTCGAATTCGGTCGCTTCCTTCATGGCGGCGGTCAGTTCGCTGCGGATATCGGCCGGAAGGCCGTCCCAGAACTGCTTGTTGGTCACCACGGCGTAGCCAAGGTAACCATGGTTGGAAATGGTCATGTGCTTCTGCACTTCGTTCATCTTCTGCGTGTAGAAATTCGATACCGGATTCTCGGTGCCGTCGACCACGCCCTGCTGCAATGCGGAATATACCTCGCTGAAGGCCATCACTTGCGGGACCGCGCCGAAAGCCTTCATTTCCGCATCCAGCACCTTGGAGGACTGGATGCGCATCTTCAGGCCCTTGAAGTCAGCCATGGTATGCATGGGGCGGTTCGAGCTCATCTGCTTGAAGCCGTTGTCCCAGAAAGCCAGGCCAGTCACCCCCTTGCTGTCCAGCTTGGCAAACAGCCGGCTGCCGACCACACCATCCATGACTCGATGCAGCACGGTGCTGTTGGGGAAAATGTAAGGCAGGTCGAACACCTCGAATTCGCGCGCGCCCATCGGGCCGAATTTGGATAGCGACGGGGCCAGCATCTGCACCGAACCGAGCTGCAATGCTTCCAGCTCTTCCCGGTCCTTGTACAGCTGGCTGTTCGGATAAACCTCGACCTTGACGCGGCCATGGGTCTTTTCTTCCGCCAGTTGCTTGAACTTTTCCGCGGCGCGCCCCTTGGGCGTATCCGGCGCAACGACATGACTGAATTTGATGATGATGGGATCGGCAGACGCTGCCAGCGACATACTCAACAACAACGCACTACACAACGCGCTCAAGCTTTTCATGGTTCCCCCTTGGTGTGTCCGCCACCCTGATGCGGCAATTTCTTGTCTGCGGAATCATAGTCCAATTATGCCAAAGACACCAACACGCCGGCCTCCCCTGCCGCCGCCTGATATTCAGCATGAATGGCCACGCCCACCACACACACGAGCTGCTCGCCGCTATACAGCAGCGGCAATCTTTCGCGCCGCCATGGCGGGACATGATGTTCCTGCAGCAGGTTCTTCAGGCTGCGCGTCGCTGCAGCCGGACCGGGCCGCAACGATTCTCCGCCGCTGCGCAAACGCAATGTCACCGGCGCACGCCGCAATTTCGCCAGGCTGATCCCCTGCCGCCGGCTGTCGCGAAAATGAATGACCGCATCCAGAGCGGGCCATGGCAGCGCAGACTCTCCCTGCCAGGGCAGCGCCAGGCTCGGGTCGAAACTGCCAGGGGTGCGCGACACATAAGCCTTGCCCTGGTAGCGTCGCAGTTGCCAGTCGCCGAATCCGATGCATACCGCGGCATCGTCGCGGGCGGCGAGCAACTGGTGCAGCATCTCGTCGAGTTGCGCGCTATGCGGCATAGGTGCGCCCCGGACTTGCAGGAAATGGCGCAGCAGGTTTTTAGCCCGGTGGCCGGCAAGCTCCCGCAGGCTCCGGATATCGAGCGCCACGTCCAGCGCCTGGCCTTGCGCATCCTGTCGTGCCAGTTCGTCGAGCAGGCGGCATGTTTCGGCAAAATGGCCGGCGCTGCGCACCAGCGTTTCGCGGTAGGCCGGGAATCGCTCCTCCAGCAAAGGCAGCAGGCGATGGCGCAGGAAGTTGCGCGGGTAATGCTCGTCAGCGTTGCTCTCGTCTTCCACCCAGCGCAGATCGTGATGGCGCGCGTATTCGCGCAACAGGCTGCGCGGCACGTCCAGCAACGGCCGCACCGTGGCAGGCGTGTCCCGTGTGGCCGGCCTGAAAACAGGCATCGCGGCCCCTCCCTTGATGCCGGCGCCGCGCAACAACTGCAACAGCATGGTTTCCGCCTGGTCGTCGGCATGGTGCGCCAGCGCGACGGCATCGCAATCCGCTCCGGCGAAAGCGGCATGGCGCAGCTTGCGTGCGGCAGCCTCGATCCCGTGACGGTCGCGCAACGGAGCGATATCGACCCGCTGGATATGCAGCGGGATACCTTGGCGTGCGCTCAGACTGCGGCAGAAATCGGCCCAGGCATCGGCATTCGGGCTGATGCCATGGTGGACATGCAAGACGGAGAGACGCCACTCGAAGCGGGGGGCAAGCGTGTGCAGCAGATGCAGCAGCACGACCGAATCCATGCCGCCGCTCAGGCCGACCAGTATATGACTGCGCGCGGGAAGCAGCGGCGCGAGGCGCGCCGCAACGATGTCAGCTAAGTTCGATTTCCTTGAACTTGCCATAGCTCATCAAGCGGCTGAAGCGCGTCTGCAGCATCTCGTCCGTGGTTTGAGATTGCACTTGCTTGAGCGTGTCCTGCAAAGCCTTCCTCATGGACTGCATCATCGCCGGATAATCGCGGTGCGCGCCGCCCAGCGGCTCGCTGACGATCTTGTCGACCAGCCCCAGCGTCTTCAGGCGCGTGGCCGTGATGCCGAGCGTTTCCGCCGCATCGGCCGCCTTGTCAGCGCTCTTCCACAGGATGGAAGCGCAGCCTTCCGGCGAGATCACGGAGTAAGTCGCATATTGCAGCATCAGCATCGCATCGCCGACCGCGATGGCCAGCGCACCGCCTGAGCCGCCTTCGCCGATGATGGTGCAGATAATGGGCACTTTCAGCTCCGCCATCACATACAGATTCTTGCCGATGGCCTCGGACTGGCCGCGCTCTTCGGCGCCCACCCCCGGGTAGGCGCCCGGGGTGTCGATGAAGGTCATGATCGGGATGCCGAACTTTTCGGCCAGGCGCATCAGGCGCATCGCCTTGCGGTAGCCTTCGGGGCGCGGCATGCCGAAGTTGCGGTACTGCCGCTCCTTGGTGTCGCGGCCCTTCTGATGGCCGATTACCATCACGCTCTGCCCGTTGAACCGGGCCAGGCCGCCAACGATGGCCGGATCGTCCGCATAGTTGCGGTCGCCGTGCAGTTCCTCGAAATCGGTAAACAGATGCTGGATGTAGTCCAGCGTGTAGGGGCGTTGCGGATGGCGCGAAACCTGCGATATCTGCCATGGCGTGAGCTTGGCATAGATATCCTTGGTCAGCGACTGGCTCTTCTTTTGCAGCCTGCCGATCTCGTCGGAAATATCGAGCGCGGAATCGTCCTGCACGTAACGCAATTGCTCGATCTTGTTCTCCAGTTCAGAGACCTGCTGCTCGAAATCCAGAAAGGTGACTTTCATCTGCACTATATCCGTGTTGTCCGGGGCGAATGATACAGGAAGCCGCCCCGCGAATTAAGCCCTAAATTTAAGCCCTAAATTTCAGCCCAGCGAAAAGAACCGTCTGATTGTAGCGAGTATCTCGCTGCGCTGCTGCGACAGATCCTTGTGCGAGCCGGTCGCATCCGGATTCTGCATCGCCACGTCCAGTTCGGCCCGGCGCGTGACCAGGATGTGCGAGACTTCCTCGGCGATGCCTGGACGCGCGTGCAGCAGTTCCTCGACCACATCCTTGTCGATGCGATAGCACTCCACATCGGTTTTGGCGATGACCGAAGCCGAGCGCGGCGCACCGGTCATCAGCCCCATCTCGCCGAAAAAACTGCCCCGATTCAGCGACCTGACCATGCGCCGCTTGCCGTTGGGCAGATCCACATATACCTCGGCCTCGCCGTTGATGATGATGTACAGCCAGTGCGAACGCTCGTCCCCCTGCCTGGTGATCACATTCCCCCTGGCAAATGGAGAATACCGCAGCCGTTCGGCCAGGCCGCGCAATTCGACTTCATTCAGCTGCGAGAACAATTCGACCCGGCGCAAGGTCTTGATGCGCAGCTGCACTTCCCGCTGGCGCACCATCTCATCGTACTTTTCATTCTCCTTGGTCAGATGGATACTCTGCTCTTCCACCGCCAGCTTGATGCCCGCCCGTTGCAGGGCGGCCATGATATGCCAGCGCAGCAGGCCATCGGTCGGGTCGTCCGCAGCCAGATCGGTCAGCCAGTAGCGCAGGGCATAGCGCGCATAGCCCTTGCCGTCGAGATCCATCAGGACGCAGTTGGGGGCGGGATTTCTGGCCACATTGACGATGTCGGTCTGCAGGATGGAATCCTCCACCGTGCTTATCACCCGCGCAGGAGCGACATCCAGCCCAACGTCGAACCACACCCAGCGCCGCCATTGCACTGGCTGATCGCTCCGCCGTCCCAGCACCATGAACTTGTTCTTCATCAACTGGCTGTTGGGGAACACCACCGTCTCCCAGTTGCGCGTCTCCACCAGCGTGGAGCGCCAGCGGATGTCCACCACCCTGCCGGAGAGATCGTCCACCTTGATCCAGTCGCCGACCTCGATGGAGTTGTCCAGCTGCAGCGCGAGACCACCGAGGATGTTGCCCAAGGTGTCCTGCATGGCAAAGGCGACGACTGCGGTGATCATCGCCGATGTCGCCAGGATGCTGCCCAGATCGAGCCCGGCATAGCGCAGGCGCACCATGAACCATGCCATGTAAGCGACGATGACGAAGATATCTTCGGTGATGCGCGGCGGCCTGAGTCTGATGGCGGGAAGGACGATGCGGAACACCAGCAGTCCCCACAGACGGATCACCGCGATGCCCGCGCCGATGACAAATATCTCGTGCGTCACATCTGCAGCGCGCCGGAACTCCAGGGCATGCAGCAGCGCACTGAAGAACTGTCCAAACAGGCAGATGAAGAAAAAACTGACGGTATTGAACAGGCTCGCACGGTCTTCGCGCCGGAAATGCAGAAGCACGAACGCGATGCACAGCACCATGACCATCAGGGGGAACGACACGTCGCTCCAGAAGAATCCCATCATGCTGTCCCAGAAACTCATAATCCACGCCTGTACGAAAGTTTGTCCATTCTACACTGCGTACTTTGCCAGCGGCCGCGCGGCTCGCCAGAGTTTCCATGCATCGCCGCGCCCCAGCTCGAAACGCTGCACGCCCTGCTCGCACATGGCCTCCAGCGTCAATCGCTGCAACCGCCCTGCCTGCAACGCCCGCAACAAAGGCTGCGCCTGATCCCGCTCCACCATCTGCACCGCTTCCCGCCAGGCACATACGTCGCCGCGCTGCATTGCGGCATCCGGCATCTCGCATACCCACAGGCCGCGCATCCCGCTCGCAGCAAGCATCGCCTGCAGCGATCCCGGCTGGGGGATGCCGGCCCCCCGGGCAAACATTCCAGCCAGCCCGCCATCCCCGCCGACCGCATCGAAAGCCTGCACCGGCGGCCTGGCCCGACCGCCACCCCAGAACCACAAGCTGCCAACCATCATCTCGCCGCGCGCCGCGCGCGCCTGATTCACCGGATGCGCATACAGCAGCATCTGCACCTCGGTGGCGATCCGCTGCCAATGCAACGCATCCGTCCCTTGCGGCTGGTGCAGCTTCGCATCGCCTCCCGCCGCCAGGCGCAATGGAGAAGTCGTCATCTGCGGCTCGGTCTCCAGTCGCACATACCAGCGCTGTGGATGCGGCGCCGAGAAACGCAGCCCCATGCCGTCGAAATGCCCATTCAGGCAGGCACACAGTGCGCTCGCTTCCTCCAGGCTCGGCGCGACGCTCAACAGCATCACTTGCGCATGCTGCAGTTGCAGGTTCACCGGATCGGCGCACAGCCAGTAGCTTTCCCCCGTCTCCAGCCCATCGGCCGCGGCACGAGTCGGCGCCACGGCCTGCACGCCGAATGCCGCGCAAAGACGATCCTCCAGCGTGCCGGTTGCCGAAGTGCGCACGCCTGCGCGGGACAGCAATTTCCCCAGCGCCGGCACCTGCAATCCGGCGCTGGCTTGAGCGGCGATATCCGACGGGGGGAAGAGACCGGGAATGAGCAAGTGAACATGTTCCATGGCGGAAGTTTAACATCCCGCTCGACGGGCACTTATGGCAAACTAGCGGCTCGCTGTCATTACGAGCTCCCGTTTTGCAACCTTACGAACTATTCATCGGCCTTCGCTACACCCGCGCCAAGCGCCGCAATCATTTCATCTCCTTCATCTCGATGATCTCCATGCTGGGCATCGGCCTCGGCGTGATGGCGCTGATCGTGGTGCTGTCGGTGATGAACGGCTTCCAGAAAGAGATTCGCGCCCGCATCCTGGGTGTCACCCCCCACCTGCAGGTCGTCAGCGAGAATGGGCAGTTGAACGACTGGCAGCATGTGCTGGACATCGTCGCCAAGCAGCCCGAGGTGCGCGCGGCCGCGCCGTACGTCGACGGTCAGGGCATGGTGTCGCTGAACGACAATGTGCAGGGCGTGATGGTACGCGGCATCCTGCCCGATGCCGAACAACGCCTGACCGCACTCGGCGACAAGATGAAACGCGGTTCGTTGAACGACCTGCATGCCGGAGAATTCAACATCGTGCTTGGCGTGGACCTGGCGCGCGCGCTGGGTGCGCATATCGGCGACAGCGTGCTGCTGATCACGCCACAGGGACAGATTACTCCGGCCGGCATGCTGCCGCGTCTGAAGCAATTCCATGTGGTCGGCATCTTCGAGATCGGCATGGCCCCCTATGACAATTCGCTCGCCCTGATCCGGCTCGAGGACGCCCAGAAGCTCTACCGCATGGCCGGCAGCGTCAGCGGCATCAGCGGCAGCCTGTACAACCTCGACCTGGCGCCGCAAGTCAGCCATGCACTGGAAGAAAAGTTGCCCAAGGATAGTTATGCCACGGACTGGACGCGCCAGAACGCCAACTACTTCAGCGTGGTCGCGATGGAGAAACGCATGATGTTCATCATCCTGTCGCTGATCGTGCTGGTCGCCGCATTCAACATCGTCTCCACGCTGGTGATGGCGGTCACCGACAAGCAGGCCGACATCGCCATCCTGCGTACGCTGGGTGCCTCGCCCAGGAGCATCATGCAGATTTTCATGGTACAGGGCATGCTGATCGGACTCATCGGCATGGGCACGGGCGTCATCGGCGGCGTGCTGATCGCCCTCAACATCGGCACCATCGTCCCCTTCATCGAGCACCTGTTCGGCGTGCAGTTCCTGTCCAAGGAGTTCTATTACATCAGCGAACTGCCATCCGACCTGCAACAAGGCGATGTGCTGGTCGTTGCCGGCATGTCCTTCCTCATCAGCCTGCTCGCCACGCTCTATCCGAGCTGGCGTGCCGCCAGGATACAACCTGCGGAGGCACTGCGCTATGAGTAAGCAGGCCGTCCACAACGTCATCTCCTGCCGCGACCTGCACAAGACCTATACCCAGGGCGATCTGACCGTGCCGGTGTTGCATGGAATCGACCTCGACGTCGCACGGGGCGAACGCGTCGCCATCGTCGGCGCCTCCGGTTCGGGCAAGAGTACCCTGCTGCACCTGCTCGGCGGCCTCGATACGATTACCGGCGGCAGCGTCAGCATCCTCGGACAGGACGTGGCCGCCATGAACGAAACGCAGCGCGGCGAACTGCGCAACCGCTCGCTCGGCTTTGTTTACCAGTTCCACCACCTGCTGCCCGAATTCACCGCGCTGGAGAATGTGGCCATGCCCCTGCTGATCCGCGGCATGAAACCCGCCGAGGCACACCCCCAGGCTGCGGCCATGCTGGAACAAGTGGGTCTGGCGTCACGCATCCGGCATCTGCCCGCCGAACTCTCCGGCGGCGAACGCCAGCGTGTCGCCGTGGCACGCGCCCTGGTCACCCAGCCGGCCTGCGTGCTGGCCGACGAACCCACCGGCAACCTGGATCGGGCGTCGGCTTCCGCCCTGTTCGACCTGATGCAGACGCTCAACGCCAGGCTCAACACCAGCTTCATCATCGTCACCCACGACCTTGAGCTTGCCGGCAGGATGCAGCGGCAGATGCGCCTGGTGGACGGCGTGCTGCACACCGCCTGAACCAGGCGGCGCAGGATCAGGCGCCTTCCGAAGCTTCGATCTGTTCGCGCATCACCTTGAGCTGGAACAGGGTGTTGCGCTCTTCCTCGGACAGGATGGATTCGATGTGGTGTATGGTGGCCCGGTAACGCGGAATGACGTTGTACTTGAGCGCATTGACGCGCTTCTGGGTCTTGCGCTGCTCGGTCAGCAAACGCCACAACGCGGTCTCGGCCTCCCCCAGATGCGCCAGCAAGGCAGCGGTCTCCGTCATGCGGCTCCTTGCCTCGTCAAAGCTGGCATCGGTCCACATCAGGCCCACGGGCAATATCGGGGCGCTCTCCACCGACACCGTCGGGTATTCGATGCCGATGCTGCTGCGCGGCAGGATAGTGATGGACAGGGCCGGCTTGAGCCCGATCACAGCCTGGCGCAGTTGCGTACTGCCCATGCGCATGTGGGCGATGGCCAGCCAGTGATAGGTCTGCTGCAGGGCATCCCGCACGTTCAGGCGCAATTCGCGGTATTTCTTCAGGCGCTGGTGCACCAGCCTGGTGAGCAGTTCGCGCTTGCGTTCCAGCAGATCGTGTCCATGCTGCAGCGACACCACCTGGCGCCGCAGCGAAAGCAGCGTGCTTTTGGTCGGACGTACCTTGAGCAGGCCTTTCATTTATCGCCCGCCGCGGCGGATTGCCAATGATGGTACTTATCCAGGTCGGTTGCTCGCAGGCGGGTCAGGGCCTGCGGCGGCAGCAGCGACAGGATGTCCCAGGCCTGGTTCAGCGTCTCGACGATGCTGCGTTCCTCGTCCTCGCGCTGCCCGACGAACCTCCGCTCGAAGGCATCGGCAAAGGCAAGATGGTTCTGGTCGATTTCGGACAGATCCTCGGCGCCGATGATGGAAGCGAGGTTGCGCACCTCCAGCGCGCGGGCATAGGAAGCATAGAGCTGGTTGGCCACCCGGGCATGGTCTTCGCGCGTGTGGTCCTTGCCGATGCCATCCTTCATCAGGCGCGACAACGAGGGCGGGATGTCCACCGGCGGATAGATGCCCAGGTTGTTGAGATTGCGGCTCAATACCAGCTGCCCCTCGGTGATGTAGCCGGTCAGGTCGGGAATGGGATGGGTGATGTCGTCGGAAGGCATCGAAACCACCGGCACCATGGTGATGGAGCCGTGCTTCTCGCGGATGCGCCCTGCCCGCTCGTAAATCTCGGCCAGATCGGAATACAGATAGCCGGGATAGCCCTTGCGCGCCGGCACGTCGCCCTTGGCGGTGGCAACCTCGCGCAACGCTTCGGCATAGTGCGTCATGTCGGTCATCACCACCAGCACATGCAGATCGAGGTCGAACGCCAGGTATTCCGCCACCGTCAGCGCCGCACGCGGCATGATCAGGCGCTCGATGGTGGGCTCGTCCGCCAGATTGAGGAACATCACCACATTGCGCAGGACGCCGCTGTCGGCGAAGGACTTGCGGAAGAACAGGGCATCGGAATAGGACACGCCCATGGCGACGAACACCACGGCGAAATGCGACTCTTCGCCGGGCAGCTTGGCCTGCCGCACGATCTGCGCGGCCAGGCGGTTGTGGGGAAGGCCGGAGCCGGAGAAGATCGGCAGCTTCTGTCCGCGCACCAGCGAGTTGAGTCCATCGATCGAGGAAATGCCGGTCTGGATGAACTCGCGCGGATAGGCCCGTGCGGCCGGATTCACCGGCGCGCCGTTGACGTTGCGCTTCAGCTTGGAGAACAGCGGCGGGCGTTCGTCGCGCGGCAGGCCCAGGCCGTTGAACACACGCCCGAGGATGTCCGGACTCAGCGCCACCTCGAACGGCTGGTCGAGGAAGCGCACCCAGGTGCGCTCCAGATCGAGGTTGTCAGTACCTTCCAGCACCTGTATCAGCACCACGGCATCGGAGGTGCGGATCACCTGGCCGTTGCGGCGGCGGCCGCTATGGTCGCGCACCACCACACGGTCGCCCAGGGCCACCCCCGGTACGCCGCGCATATACAGCAGTCCGCCGCGCGCCGCCGATGCCAGCCGATATTCCTTGTCGCTCATGCAGCCGCCTTTCCGTGTTGCGCATATTCGCTGCGCAGGCGTTCGAACTCGCCCGCAGCCTGCGCGGCGAACTCGCCCAGACCATCCAGCTGGTCGTTGGCATACTTGGCTTTCAGGCGCTGCGCGTCCGCCAGCAGTGGCAGGCGCAGCAGTTCCTGCACTGGCACGCCCAGCTCCAGCATGTTCGCCCCTTGCTGGTAGATGGACAACATCTGGTCGAGCAGCGCGAACTGCTTCTGCGGCGAACAATAGCTGTCCACCGGATCGAGCGCGCTCTGCTGCAACACGCCTTCGCGGAACAGCGCGACACCTTCGAGCGCCCAGCGTTGCTGCGGCGACAGTGCTTCAGGACCGACCAGGTTGACGATGCGCGCCAGCTCGTCGGCCTGTGCCAGTATCTCCAGCGCCGCCGCACGCTGTTCCGCCCAGCGCGGATCGACATGTTCCGCCCACCAGCCGCTGCAACTCGCGACATATCCGGAAAAACTCTCCACCCAGTCCACGGCCGGATAGTGGCGCGCATCGGCCAGCTCCTTGGTCAGCGCCCAGAAGGTCTGCACGATCTCCTTGGTATGGCTGGTGACCGGTTCGGAGAAGTCGCCGCCGGGCGGCGAGACTGCGCCGATCAGCGTGATCGAGCCGGTACCGCCGGCCAGGGTCTGCACCCGTCCTGCGCGTTCATAGAACGCGGCCAGGCGCGAGGCGAGGTAAGCCGGATAGCCTTCCTCGACCGGCATCTGCCCCAGGCGGCCGGCGACTTCGCGCAGCGCTTCCGCCCAGCGGCTGGTGGAGTCGGCCACCATCACCACGTCATACCCCTGGTCGCGGTAATACTCGGCCAGCGTGACGCCCACGTAGATCGAGGCTTCGCGCGCCACCACCGGCATGTTCGAGGTATTGGCGACCAGCAGCGTGCGCTCCATCAGCGAGCGCCCGGTGTTGGGGTCGGTGAGCTGCGGGAAACTCTCCAGGATATCGACCAGCTCGTTGCCGCGCTCGCCGCAACCGACATAGATCACGATATCGGCATCGGCCCAGCGCGCGATCTGTTGCTGCACCATGGTCTTGCCCGCGCCGAACGGCCCGGGCACGGCAGCGCGCCCCCCTTTCACCAGCGGGAAGAACGTATCCAGGATGCGCTGCCCGGTGATCAGCGGCGCCACCGCATCGTTGCGCTGGCGGTAAGGGCGCGGGCTGCGCACCGGCCAGCGGTGAAACAGCTTCAGCTCCTGGAGGGCGCCTGCATCGGTCTTGACGCGCGCCACCACGGCCTCCACGTTGACCTCGCCCGCACCGACAATCTCCAGCAGTTCCCCGCTGATACCCGGCGGAACCAGGATGCGATGGGCGATCGTTTGTGTCTCCTGCACACTGCCCAGCACGCCGCCCTGCTCGACGCGCATGCCGGCGGCCAGGCCCGGGGTCGGTTCGAAGTGCCACAGGCGGGCGCGGTCCAGCGGCGGGATGTGCACGCCGCGCGGGATATAGTCGCCGTGCTGCCGGGCATGCTCAAGCAGGGGGCGCTGCACGCCATCGAAAATGCCCCCCAGCAATCCCGGCCCCAACTCTACCGACAAGGGATGACCGAGTGCGGTGACCGGCTCGCCGGGGCGCAGCGATTCGGTGGGTTCGTACATCTGCACCAATGCACGTTCGCCATGGCGGGCGATCACCTCGCCCATCAACTCGAGCCGGCCTATCCTGACCTGCTCGCCAGTGCGCACATCGGCCAGCTGCACCGTGACCAGCGGCCCGTTGACTTCGACGACCTTACCTTCCATGTGCCTCCTGCGCGACCGGCCCCAGCCGTTCATTGATGGTGGTTTGCATAGTCTCGCTCATCCGCTCCAGGCGACCTTCGAAGGTATTGTCGAAACGGATGTCGTTGTCCGCACTGACGAGCAGCATGCCGCCGGAACACTCGATGGTTTCGGCCGACAGCCGCACTTTCTTGTCCGGCACGGCCTGCCGGGCAAAATCGTCCCAGCCCGCTTGCAGGCGCTGCCAGTCGCGGCGATTGACCTGCACCACCAGTTCGTCGCGCTCCATGGCCTGGGCAGCTTCGCGCAGCCACACCCGCAGGAGCGGCAGATAACGCTGTTCGTCGGCGGCCAGCTGGGCAAGGCGTTCGGGAAGGCGATCCAGCACCGACTGGACCAGCTGGATGCGCAGGCGGTCCAGCTCCGCATGGAGCTGCAATTCCGCCGCCTGCACCTGCTGCTGGTATATCCGTTCGGCGTGGGCCTTGGCGGCAAGCACTTCGCGCTCCTCCTCCAGATGCAGGCGCATCTTGCCGTCGGCCAGTATCTGTTCGTGCGTCTGGCGGGCATACTCCAGATACTCCGCTGCCAGCTTGTTGGCACGCTCGGTCAGCGCGGCCTCGAGGCCGCCGATCTGATCCGCCTCGTTCATTCCCTGTTCTCCAGCGCGGTCGCTCCCAGCACTTCCTGCACCAGGTTCTCCACGCGCGAATGGTAGCTGGCGGACAAGTGGATCTCCGGTATTTCGGTGATGATGATGCGGCCGCCCTCGCGCTGGGCACGCGCCAGGTTGCGTCCGGCATTGCGCGCAAGGCTTTGCTCGATCACCACCAGCGCCCCCTGCTGATCGCGCATCAATTCATGCATCAGCCTTTCGATGGTATCCGCCGCGGGATCGACATGGGTCTCGAAACCGATCAGGGCGAACCCCTCCATCAGCGCGGCACTGCCCAAGGCGATCATGCGCGCCGGGGTCAGGCTGCTCGGCAGCCTGGTGGCGGCTGACGGCTGGATCATGTTCATGCGATCTTGCCCAGCAGCAGGATGGTGACCACCAGACCATAGATGGCGATACCTTCGGCCAGCCCCAGATAGATCAAGGTACGGCCGAACATTTCCGGCTTCTCCGAGATGATGGCGAGAGATGCGGCGCCTACCGGCCCGACCGCCAGCCCGGCGCCGAAAGCCGCCAGTCCGGTCGGCAGGCCGGCTCCGAGCAATGCCAGCCCCAGACCGACGGATATCTCGCCATGTGCGGCAGCCGTTTCTTGCGCCAGCGCATCGTGCATGCCCAACGCCAGCAGCCCGATGCTGGCGGATACGAACAGCAGCAGGTTCGCCGCCATCGTCCCCCGCCACCAGCGCTGCGCGCGTGCGCCATCCCGCATCGGGCGGAATTCCAGATAGATGCCCACGCCCAGGGTAAGCAGCAGATTCAAGCCGATCATTGCAGTGAGCCAGTACATGGTTGATCCTTTCCTGTTGAATTCCGGTATCCCGAATCTTACGACAAATGCGTGTCCGGGTTGTACTCCCCGCAACGATCACCCCGTGCAGGCGCTGCGGTGCCCACGACGGCCTTGCCGCAGAGCGTTCACGCGAACATTGCCATCTCTCGACTCACCCGCAAATATACTGGTCGCATCGCGCATCGGCCGACAGGTACAGATCGTGCAGCACGCAGATGCCGTCGTCCTTGCGGACCGAAGCATGTCCGGAGCTCATGGTCTGCAGCCCCCGATAAACGCTTTCCAGATATTCCGGCGAGTTGCGGAAATGCGCGCAGTTGAAACAGCATGCCCGCTCGGTGACGTCAGCTATCAGACAACCTCCATGGCGGCGCATGCGCATCTCCGGGCACAACGATGTATCCGGATGCGCATGCAAATCAATGTTGCAGGTTGGACCAGTAATTCGCAAACACCATCGTGGACAGCACGAAACCAAGGATCACGTTCACCACCACCCCGCTGGTGAATGCCAGGAAAGGTTTGATGCCGGCACTGGCCAGCTCGCGAAAACGGGTGGTAAGGCCGATGCTGAAGAAACAGAAGATGAATGCCCAGGTCCGCAGGTTCAATATCGGGACGACGAGCTCCGGTTTGACGATCTTGTTGTAGTCAGCCTGGCTGTAGCCGGATGCGATCACGGTGATGAGCACCGAGGCCGCGAAGAAACCCAGCACGAATTTCGGGAACCGCCACCAGATCTCGGCTGCGTCCGGTTTGCTGCCGGCCTTCACTTCCCAGCGGGTGGTCGCGATCAGCGCGAACAGGAACGCCCACACGCCGATCCACACATCGCGGCCGATCACCTTCATCAGGGTGAATCCGAACACTGCATCGTCCGCAGTACCGGCGATGCCGGGGACATTCCCCGCCAGATTGCCGTAGGCCTGTGCCGCCGCGAAGCCGGCTGCGTCGGCGAATTCGGAGGTGCCTATCCACGCACCGGCAACCCCGGTATGCAGCTGCAGGGCACGCGAGGCCAGCGGCAACAGGAAGATCATGGCGATCGCCCATACGATCACCATCGTGATGGCGATGGGTGCATGTTCCTTCTTGGCCCCCACGGCGCCGGCGATCGCGATCGCACCGGATACGCCGCAAACCGCCCCCCCGGCACCGAGCGTAGCCGCCAGGCGCCGATCCAGACCCATGCGCTTGGCCGTGAAATAGATCACGGCGAACGTGGTGACCGACACGATGGTTGCCTGTACCACGGCCACCGGACCCGCCCATACGATCAACGTGAAGGGCAGCGTGGCGCCGAGCAGCACAATCCCCGTCTTGATGTAATACTCCACACGGAATCCGGCATCCATCCATTTGGGCAAGCCCCCCAGGTTCGAGATCAGCAAACCCAATGCCAGCGCCAGCAGCGGCGGCTCCAGATTGTAGCGGCTCGCCTGGTCCCATGCCCCGATGGTGAAGATGACGATGGAAAAGACGTAGACGAAAAGGAACGATGGCAGGAATTCGGACAGCTTGAATCTGAGGGCCTTGAGGCTGACCGTGAAGATCAGAGACCACATGACGAACTGCATGAAATACTGGTTGAGATGTCCGGTGAAGTTGGCCCAGGCTTCATCCGGGGTATGCCACTTCGCCGGACTGATGGCGATCCACTTGATGCTGCTGCCATTGATGAAGAAGAGATATGCGGCAATGATGATGCCCAACCCCAGATAGATGGCCCACCAGTCCTCTTTCAGGTACAGCTCGCGCCATCCCATGCTGCGCACCTTCCGAGGTTCGCCGTTTTCGTTCCAAGCATCCCGAGTCTTTTCCATATGCCCCCCTTGATTGGTTAAGATCTGTTGCCGGTTCTGAGTTGAGTCCCTCCATGCGCGAGATGCACCTGCGGGGACATTCTTCTTTCGCCTTCCTCCTGACTGCCACTGCCCTGTTGCAAACGTACTCTGTCTTGTCGATGTTCCCGGCACTAAGTGCGCGCCGGCTGAACCTCTCTGTATTTCCCCTGCAACTCCATCATCCAGCCCGGGTATTCGGCCGGCAATCTGCTCACTCTATCCAGCTCAGCCAGCTCTTCCGGGGTCAGGCACACTTGCGTCGCCGCGATATTGTCATGCAGCTGTTCCACGGTCTTGGCTCCGATGATGACCGATGACACCACCGGTTGCGCCAGCAGCCAGGCCAGGGCGATCTGCGCAACGCTCACACCATGCCTGGCCGCGATCGGACGCATGACGTCCACGCAGGCAAAGGCGCGCTCCTTGTCGACGACGGGGAAATCGAATTCGTTGCGACGGCTCCCAGCCGGCCCCTTGCCGTCACGGCCATATTTTCCGCTCAGCAATCCGCCCGCCAGCGGGCTCCACACCATCAGCCCCAGCTGCTGGTCGCCGATCAAGGGAATGACTTCCCGTTCGAGGTCGCGCCCGGCCAGCGTGTAGTAGGCCTGGACGCTGGCAAAGCGCTCCCAGCCCTTGCCATCCGAGATCGACAGGGCCTTCATGATCTGCCATGCCGCCATGTTGCACAGGCCGATGTAACGCACCTTGCCCGAGCGCACCATGTCGTTCAGTGTCGCCAGCGATTCCTCCAGCGGCGTCAGCGGGTCGAAACCGTGCAATTGATACAGGTCGATGTGATCCAGCCGAAGGCGCTGCAGGCTGGCATCCAGTTCATTCATCAGGTGATAGCGCGATTGACCCCGGCCGTTGGGCAGATCGTTCATGATCCCGGTCGCCTTGGTGGCGATCACCAGCTCGCTGCGAGGCAAGCCCAGGTCCTTGATGGCTTGACCGACGCGCGCTTCGGATTGCCCCAGGGAATAGACGTTGGCCGTATCGATAAAATTGATGCCCGCAGCATAGGCCTGCTTGATCAGCGCATTCACCGCCGCCTGGTCCAGGCCGCCCATGACTTTCCAGAATCCGTCTCCGCCAAAAGTCATGGCACCCAGACACATTTCCGAGACATACAGGCCAGTACGGCCCAGCAAGCGATATTTCATGCCGCCCCCTTCCCGCTGTTTTCCCGATACCTGCGATTCCGGAGAACACTTCGAACCGCGCATGAGCGCCAAACTTACGCCTTGTTCCGCGCAGAGTCAAAATGCGCACAGGCGCTGCCCGGATGATCGCGTCGACGATCGGCCGATCCGGGGAATCAGAAGCTCAACAGCGCGCTGACCGATACGGGATAGCTTATCCCGACCAGCCTGCCGTCGGCAGAGGCGGCATAAGTGATGCGATTCAGTTCGCTGCGGAATGCCAGGTGCCTGTTTAACTGGTACTGTCCGCCAAGACCGAAGATGACGCCATTGCCGAAACCTGTCCTGATGGCGGATGCGCCATTGGCAAAGGTCGTGGTCGTCCTGCCGAAGCCGACGCGGAACATCAGGTTGAAATCATGCACCGGGGTGGCATTCTGGACCAGCGACACGCCTGCGAACCTGGCGGAAGCGTTACCATTGACGCCGCCCAGATTGATCGAGCTGATTTCCAGCACATCCACATTCGTCCCTGCCCCGACACTGTAATTGGCGCCACCGGTGCCTGCACCCGCGGCTGCATAGTACAGCGCCTGATCCGCGGCCATCGCGGCAAAGGGCTGGATTGCCAGCACGAATGCAACAGCATGCAATTTTTTCATTTGAGTTCCCTGGTTCAAGCCGATGCGATTCCTAGGTCTGGCAAATATATCATCTGGCACGCAGGCCGGGGGCTCGTGGTCGTCTGCCGACCATTGCGGTTGCGAGCCCTGTCCGATCAACGGCATCTTCGCCGCCGCATATTCCGCCGATTGCCGGATGGCAGATGAAACCCGCGCTTGTCAGGGTGCGCCGGGTCTGGCTGGCTCGTCGGCAACCTTGCCGGAAAGGAACTTCTGCGCCAGGGCCTGATATAGCGAGACCGGGCAAACGATCCGCGATACCCCGAAAGCAATAAAGGAGGCCGCCATCAGCGGCAGCAACATATTGTGGTCGTCCGTCATTTCCATCACGATCACGAAAGCAGTGATCGGGGTCTGCACCACGCCCGAAAAATAAGCCACCATGCCCAGGATCACCACGGCCTGCATGGGCACATCCGGCATGACCGTGGCGAGTGACGCGCCAAACCCCGAACCCACCGCCAGGGAAGGCGCGAAAATCCCGCCCGGGATTCCGCTTAGATAACTGACCAGTGTCGCCAGCATTTTGTAGAAGCCGAAACCCTCTGTTGCCCGGGTGCCCTCCAGTATCCCTCTGGCCTCGTCATAACCGGTTCCGTAGATCGTGCTGCCGGAAGCGATGCCAAGTATCGCCAGGAGCAGGCCGCACAGCATCGCAAACACCACCGGCCTCTCTTGCATCATCATTCCGGCCCTGCCGGGCAAGCCGCGGCTGGACAGGATCAGCAAGCGGCTGAACGCGCCCCCCAGCAAGCCTCCAGCGAGTCCGCAGGCGACGACGGCGGCCCATTCGCCGTTCAATGCCAAAGTGACCGAGGTGTGACCGAAGTAGGCATAGTTGCCCAGCATCGCCAGCGACACGATGCCCGCCAGGATCACTGCGATCAGTATCGTACCGCTGGTGCGCTGTTCGAATGCACGACTCAACTCTTCGATGGCGAACACGATACCGGCCAGCGGCGTATTGAAGGCGGCCGCGATCCCTGCCGCACCGCCGGCCAGGATCAGCCCCTTGTCGAGTTCGTTGCGCGAGTAATGCCCAAACCGGCCGAGAACATGCATGATCGAGGCCCCGATCTGCACGGTCGGCCCTTCTCGGCCTACGGAAGCACCCGATAGCAGTCCCAGGATGGTGAGGAATATCTTGGCTACAGCTACCCGCAAGGAGAGCATGGCATCGCGCAAACCGGCAGACGGAGTTTCCAGTGCGGCGATAGTTTGCGGAATGCCGCTGCCTTGTGCGGCCGGGAAAAAACGCCGTGTCAGATAGACCACCGCCGCGAAACCTATCGGCGTGACAAACACCGGAAGCAGCGGGGAAATGAAAACGGCTTTGCGAAAGAGGGTCTGTGCCAGGTTGCTGGCAAGCGCAAACAGGATCGAGACCACACCGACCGCGCAGGCACCAATCCAGAAGACCAGATGGCTTTTCCAGTTCTTGAAGGAATTCAAATCACTCCCCGGAAACACGGCAGGCTATCAGAAGACAGCGTCACCGCCCGCTTCCAAAAAAGAGAGGGGCTTGCGCCCCTCCAACTCTGACACTGCTCTGCAACTCACTGATTCAGACTGTGATTGAAATCCACCCGGCGGTTGTCTTTCCAGCAGCTTTCGTCATGACAGGCGGAACGCGGCTTGTCTTTGCCATAGCTGATCAGCCTGATCTGTTCCTTCGGCACGCCCAGAAGCTGCAGTTGGCGGCTCACCGCGTCCGCGCGCCGACTTCCCAGCGCCAGGTTGTATTTGGCGCTGCCGCGCTCGTCGCAGTTGCCTTCCAGGGTTACGGTATCGCCCTTGTGGGCGCGCATGAATTCGGCTTGCTTCTTGATCGCCTCGCCGAATTCGGATTTCACAGCCGCTTCCCTATAGTCGAAATAAACGCTGTCCTTCTTCAATTGCTGAAGCAGTTGTGCCTGCTCGGCCGCAGCCACTTGGGCACTGCCGGCATCGGCTTGCGTCTGTTTTGCCGCATCCTGGGACGGCGACTTGGATGTATCGTTCTTGTTGCTGGATGCACAAGCCACCAATGACAAGGTAACCAACAGTGCGGCAATATAGCTCTTCATAACATTCCTCGTTTCCAATTGAAAATCGTTCGCAAAAACATGCGCGCCATGCTTCAACGCATGGCGCGCATTCTACCGCAAATACGTTTATTGCAATATATTTCAGACGAAACCATCTATCGCACCAGACATGCATCGCACGGGCTTGATGCGCCGCAGGGGTGCTTGAGAAATCGGGGAGGGGAAATCTAGCTTGCCCACTCGCGCTTGCCCCCCAGCGTGAGCGGCCGGAAGGCCCGCCCGTCGCCGCTGAAAAAGCGCGAGAAACCCTCGTAGTATTCCAGGCGCAGCGTCTGGATGGCGACAATGCCGCCCTCCAGCACCAATATGAAGATATTGCCCAGCACGACGCTGACCCAGTATCCCGTCGCATGCATCATGCTGCCGATGGTGAATATGGCGATGGTCAGCGCCACATGGTTGAGACTGAATGCCGCCAGCCGCAGGAAAGACAGCGTGTTGGAAACATAGCCCATCACAGTCTCGAAGCCCTCCATCAGGGCGATCAGTATCCGCTCCCAGGTCGCGGTACCGCTGCTGCGCCGCCACGAATGGGCAAAGATCATGGCCAGGGATGTGCACACCAGCAGCAAAGTGCCGATCCCGGGCGCCCCTGCGGTGGCATAGCGATAACCCGCGAACACCAGCCCCAGATACAGCGCAAGTCCCGCCGCACCGTGGCTGTCGAGCAGCGCATCCTGCATGCGCCCCGCGACAATCCGGTTGCGGATGGTCAGTGCCGTGGCCAGAACGATGAATCCTATCCCCCAGCCCAGCGCCACGCCCAGCATGCGCAGGGGATCGGAAAGCGGCGGCATCCACAAGGCCGGCAGCAACTGTTCGAAGCCGAATACGCTGCCATAAAGCAGTCCGAAAAAGGCAGAACTGATGCCCGCCGCGACCGCCAGCGCAGCATACTGCCCCAGGCGCCGGCGCAGCAAAGCGCCCGCAAGAGCGATGGTCGCGCCTTGTCCCACATCACCAAACATCATGCCGAACATCAGCACATAGGAAAGGGCGAACAGCACGGTCGGATCGATCTCGTCGTAGCGCGGCACACCGTAATTCAGCACCAGGCTGGCAAAAGGACGCAGCCAGCGGTGATGGCTGATCAGCGACGGAACCCGCATGCGCTCCTCCGGGAGCGGGTCGCGCGCGCGCAACACAAAGCGGTCGCCAAAGCGCTGCTCCAGCATGGCATGCAACTGGGCAGCCCGCCCCTTTGGTATCCAGCCGCTGACCATGACCAGATTACCGCGCCCGCGCATCAGGACTGCCAGTTCGGCAAACGGGGCGGCGCGCGCAAGCCGGTTCCCGGCATCGAGCAAGTGATCGCGCAACTGGCTCTGCGCAGCATCCGTACTGCGCCGCAGTTCGGTTTGCTGTTGTTCCAGGCGAGCGATGCGCTGGGTCAACTCCTGACGGACCTCTGCCGGGCGCCCGCGAAATTCGGAGGGAATGTCCGTCATGCGCCAGCCCGCGGCTTGCAGCACACGCTCGATTTCGGCTGAACGTCCCGTGGTGCCGGCGATGATCAGATGCACCTGTTCCGGACCGGTGAAAAATTCGATGGCAACATATCCGGCCATGCCGATCGCCTCAGTGAAACGCTGAGTGTTTGCGCGCGGCAACGTACCAACACGGATGTCCAGCACCCGGCTGTTCTTCTGCAACAGGGTAAGATCGATATTGAGATCCATGAATTGCCCCAACGCCTTGAGCATCTGCGCAGTGCGACGATGATCGTCGCGCAACTTGCGCATCTGCTCCTGATCTTCGGAACAGGTATCCCACTGCTTCCGCAACCATTCATCGAGTTCGGCAAGTTCCGCCAGGCTGACCGGCTGCATGGACGGAATCGACCCGCCGCCATCAGTCAGGCCGTAATGCAGAAGGATCTTGTCGAAACGGGAGCGGCATTCGGCGAAAATCTGCCGGTAGCTCTCGCCCGGAAGCTCAGGCAGATCGGCTGCCGACACCTCGCTGATCTCGGGATCGAAGCAGGCGAGGTCGGCCAGCAGCAAGGCGGCTTCGGCGGCATGCTCCTTTAGCAGGCTGAGCTCGGTGCGCTGCATGGCGACCGGTCTAAACATGCCCGGACTCCCCGCCTGTGGCATGGGAATCGCGCAGCCCAAGTGCGGTCCGGATCATGCCCGCATCCATCTGCACATCGTGACCGCGAACGATGGCACGCAACCGCCGCAGATCGCGTTCGCGCAACACGAGATAGGCCAACGCGCGTGCCACATTGAACACGCTGTGGTTGAGCGCATGGGCCGCCACTCGCCAGGTTTCCTGTTCCAGCCGCAAGGTCACTTCGGTGGTGTTGCGCGCGCCTGCAAGCATGCTGGCATAAGGCTCTGCGAGATTGCCCAGGACATCCTCGAAAGTCGGCTGCTGGGAAAGCTGCTGCAATTGCTGTGCGCTCAAGCGGTGGCTGGCGGGAATAAGCAGGTAATAGGCCTGCGATGGCGGCAGGCCGTAAGCGAAGCGGTAGCGCAGCAACCACACCAGGTTGACGCGGTCGATGATGCTCCCGATGATGGCGCGCAGAAACCCGCCGGATGTGTTGTCGATGCTTCCGCTGCGTCTGGACAGTCCGGCGAAATAGCGCCGATCAAGTGCCGCATCCAGGGCGAACAAGGCTTCGCCCTGCTCCAGCAAGTGACGCGCCTGGCGCGCAAGCTCGGCAAACGGTGTCTGTTCCAGATGACGCAGCAGTTCTGCGGCCGAGTCGCTTTGCAGCAGTTCGGCAAGCGGCAAACTGGTGAAACGCCCCATGTCCAGCAATTGTTCTTCGATCGCCTGTTGAGGCTGTCCCGCCATCTTGCCGCGAATGATGACCTTGAGGTTGTTGAGTTCGAAACGATGGGCCCAGTAACGCAACAATTCGCGCGCCTCCCCGGACAGGGGCCGGATCAGCACCGCGAGATCCTGCAGCAACAAGGTGACATTGTTCTGGTCCAGATCTCCGATGTAATGCATGAGTCCTGCTGTGCGGCCGTGCCGATCGCTATCGCCGGCCGCTTCGTCCGCGGTACGATCGATCAGCGCATCGACTTGCCCGGGCTCCAGCAGCTTGCCGGCAAGAAGGTTGACGCGCGCGTTCAGGTAGGCATATTCGGCGGCGATCATGGTTTCTGCTGTCCGGCGCCGGTCAGCAGGCTCAGGGCCGCATCCAGCGCCTGCGATTCCGATTCGCCGGCAGACTGTCGCAAGGAGGCGGCACGGTCGGTATTGCGCCGTTTCAGTTCTGCGATGGTCTGCTGCGCGCGCTGCTCGGCTTGAGCAAGGAATGCGGCATGAATCTCCTTGATGCGTTCGGCATGCTGTCGCTCCAGCACCTGCACTTCAAATTTCGCCTGTTCGATGACCTTCTGCCGTTCCGCTTCAGCGCCGGCGATGACAAGCTCCGCCCGGGCTTCCGCATCCAGCAAACGCTTCAGCGCTTCATCCACCATATGGCCTCCCCAGTCTCAGTCGATGCATGGAAACACGGCAATCTCATGGCCCGATTATAACCACACTGTCGTTACCCTGCTGCTTCGTCCAGACTGATCAAGCCCGATCGGGGCAGCTTGACGGCATGCGCCGAGCCAGACCGGCTGCAACTTTTCCTTCATCACCATGTAACCAAGAGGGAATAAGGTGCGCTACCCTCACCCCAAGGAGCGCAGAACATCATGATGCCATTCCTCTCACCCGGATTGCCGAGTTCCGACCTGCCCGTTGCCGATGCTGGCGCACAGCCGTTTGAGCATCTGCTCGATTTCAGGACCTTTGCCTCATTGCGGCGCATGGTGTCGCACCAGAAAAGCAAACCGCTGGTCAGGCGGGCCGATTTCATGAAGCAGGTCACCCTGTACCTGCCCGAGGTCGCCGCGCGCATCGAAGAAAGCGATTTCGGCATCGTGCATCTGGAAGTCGGTGCCATGAAGCTGGCCACCCGCGATGCCATCGTTGCGCGCGATCTCGTCGCCGTGCGCAGATATCTGGCCCTGATCGCCGACCTGTTCGAGCGGGCCGATGCCGAACTCTACGATGCGATCCGCATCTCCTTTCTGGAAGCCCTGTTCCTGGGCGAAACCTCCATGGCCCATATGGAGGCCCGCAGCATGCTCTCGCGGCCGATGGAAAACGTGCTGAGACAGGCCGAGTCGCGCCTGGAAAAATCCCGCACGGTTGTGTTGTAACCGCCCGCCCATGGTCCCGTAGAAAATGAAACGCCCCGGAGCTTGCGCACCGGGGCGTTGTGATTCATGAAATCCTAGATGGAAGATACGACCGATGTGAAGACCGGCAATGCAATGATCGCCATGACCACATCGATGATCCTCAATCGATTAAATTCAGTCACATCTTCATATGTTCGCTTCATCTGGCACCTCTCTACACTAAATGCAATTTCAAGACACCCTCTCATCTCGGGCAAATCGAATGACTTTAATAGCTGATGAAAGTTCCTCGTCATTGCTCGTGCGCACTCCGAACCGGCCTGTTTGCCGTTATGGATCTTGGACATGAAAATGCCCCGGAGCATGCGCTCCGGGGCACGCGATCCTTGCCGAACTTAACTGGCAGCGCCGATGGAAGTGAATACCGGCAATGCAACGATGAATGCCATTACGGCCGCCACCACCCAGCGTACGAACTTCGCTGCCTCTTGATATGCTTTCCTCATCTGACACCTCTCATGTTGATGTCCTGCCGACATCGGCAGGACGCAGAGTCAGACCGAAGTAGTTGATAAAAGTTCCGGGTTATCGACCGTGCCGCCTGCGCCACTTCCACACCACAAACAGGCGCCAGAACACACGCACCCCAAAGTAGCCGATGAACGCAAGCGCGACCGCCAGCAACGGCAAGCCGATCAACAAGGGTTTGCCCAGCGCCATCAGCCATGCCCACAGCTGGGAAAATCCATCGTTCCAATGCAATTCCGGAAACGCAGGTACCGCTGCGGCATTCGCCGAGCCGCTTACCCAGACCCCGATCTCGTAGGCCAGCAGATACAAGGGCACGATGGTGAACGGGTTGGTGTAGAGCGTGGTAAAGGCCGACACCGGCAGGTTGACGCGAAACAACACCGCCAGCAGCATGGCAGAGATAATCTGCAGCGGGCCCGGGATCAGCCCGCAGAACAATCCGACCGCCACCCCGCCCGCCACCGAACGCCGATGCAGGTGCCACAGATTGGGGTGATGCAGCCAATGTTGTACGGGGCGCAGCCAGCGCAGGCGCCGGATGGTGTCGTGGTCGGGCAATCGTTTGCGGAAATATCTTCGCATGGGTGGATTCTATGTTTTTGCGGTACGCTATGCACCATGGTTGCATTCTCACTTTTTTTCACCCTTGGCGTTTGGTATCTGCAGCAGCAAGCCGCATTACCCGTACTCCCCGTCTATTGGCCACTTGCCGCACTCGTATTGCTGTTGCCGCGCGCCCGCGGCAGCGGGCTGGCTTTTGCACGCCGTACCGCCGTGCTGTTCTGCGCTGCGCTATTGGGCTTCTGCTATGCCGCCTGGATGGCCCAGCTCCGCCTGTCGGATCAGTTACCCGACGAATGGCAGGGAAAGAACATCGTGATCACCGGCGTGGTCGCCGAGATGCCCCGCGAGCATGAACGCGGCCTGCGTTTCGCGTTCGACGTGGATGGCGTGCAGACCGCGGGGGTGCATGTCCCGCGCCATATCCAGCTCTCCACCTACGACGAGGACAGCAACGACCCGCTGGAATTGAGTGCCGGCGAGCGTTGGCAGCTCACCGTGCGCCTGAAACAGCCGCACGGCTCCAGCAATCCGTACAACTTCGATTTCGAGGCCTGGGCCCTGGAACGCAACATCCGCGCCATCGGCTATGTCTATGCCAAAGGCGACAACCGTATCCTGGCGGAGCAGACTTCCAGCCCGGCCTATCTGGTCCAGCACCTGCGGGAGACCGTGCGTTCGCATTTCCAGAAGACGCTCGGCGAAGCGCCCTATGCAGGCGTTCTGGCCGCATTAGCCATCGGCGACCAGTCCGCCATCACGCAGGACGAGTGGCTGTTGTTCACACGCACCGGGATCAACCACCTGATGAGCATCTCGGGCCTGCACATCACGATGCTTGCCGGGCTGGCCTTCGCCACCACCTTCTGGCTGTGGCGGCGCATTACCCGCCTTACCCTGTGGTTCCCGGCCCGCAAGGCCGCCGCGTTGGCGGGGCTGGCGGCGGCGCTCTTCTACACGCTGGTGTCCGGCTATGAAGTGCCTGCGCAGCGCACGCTGTACATGGTGGCAACCTGCACCGCGATGCTGCTGCTCTCGCGCACCTTTTCCTTGTCGCAGCTGCTGTCCGCAGCGCTGATGGCGGTACTGCTGGCCGATCCGTGGTCGGTATTGTCGCCGGGATTCTGGTTGTCGTTCGGCGCAGTCGCCTTGATCTTCTACGTCACCGGCAACCGCCTGAACAAGCGCCATTGGCTGAGGGAATACGGCAAGGTGCAATGGGCGATGATGATCGGCCTGATTCCGCCGCTGCTCGCCCTGTTCCAGCAACTCTCGCTGGTCGCTCCGCTCGCCAACGCCTTCGCCATCCCGCTGGTGAGCTTCGTGGTGGTGCCGCTTACCCTGCTCGGCACCCTGCCCCCGTTCGAATGGATGCTGTACGTCGCGCATGAAGCCATGGTCTTGTGCATGTTCCTGCTCCAGCAGCTCGACAAGCTGCCCCATGTGGTGTGGGCGCAGCATGCTCCACCTGCCTGGACCGTCGTTGCGGGCATCGGCGGTGCACTTTGGATGCTCGCTCCGCGCGGCTTCCCCATGCGTCCGCTGGGCGGTTTGCTGCTGCTGCCGATGTTCCTGATCGCGCCGCAGCGACCGGCGGAAGGCAGCGTACGGCTGCTCGTGTTCGACGTGGGGCAGGGTTTGTCCGTCTCGGTGCAGACGCATGCCCATGCACTGCTCTACGATACCGGACCCGATTTTTCCGGCGAAGCGGACAGCGGCAGCCGCATCCTGCTCCCGGCCTTGCGCGGCATGGGGATCGCGCAACTGGATACGCTCGTGCTGTCGCATGACGATGTCGACCATATCGGCGGGACAAAATCCGTGCTGCTTGGAATCCCGGTCACCAATGTCGTCTCGTCGTTGCCGAACAGCCATCCGGAACTGCAGCTCGCCGCCCATAACGAGGCATGCGCAGAGGGGCAATCGTGGGAATGGGACGGCGTGCGCTTCGAGATGCTCCATCCGCCCGCCGTGCGCTCAGAGCAAGCATCCGAGCACGACAATGAACGCAGTTGTGTGCTGCGCATCGGTACCGGGCAACACAGCGTGTTGCTCACCGCCGATATCGAGAGACTTTCCGAGTCGCGCCTGGTGAGGCTGCATCCGGACGACCTGCCCGCCACATTCCTGGTCGTCCCGCATCACGGCAGCAGAAGTTCATCCTCGCCCGCGTTCGTGCATGCGGTGCATCCGCGTTATGCGATGTTCACCTCGGGCTATCTCAACCGCTTCGGCCACCCCAAGGATGAGATCGTGGAGCGCTATCGCGCTGCTGGCAGCGAAATACTGCGCTCGGACGAAGATGGCGCGGTCAGCATCAGGATGGATGCGCAGGACTTCGAAGTGGAACGCTATCGCGCCAGCCACGCCCGCTACTGGCAGCAGGGAATCAGGCCAGCCGGGGCGGATTCCTGACGAATGCCATGAACGCATCGGCCGCCAGCGGCCGCGCGTAGAAATAGCCCTGGATCTCGTCGCAGCCGCGTATGCGCAGGAAATCCAGCTGCTCCTGCGTCTCCACCCCCTCCGCGATCACGCGCAGATTGAGACGATGCCCCAGGCTGATGATGGAGCGGATGATGGCGGCATCGCCCTCGTCGGTCTCGATGTCGCGAATGAACGACTGGTCGATCTTGAGCTTGTTCACCGGCAGCATCTTCAGGTAATTCAGGCTGGAGAAACCGGTACCGAAATCGTCGATGGACAACTGCACACCCAGCGCCTGCATCTCGTTCAGGAAACGCATCGCCACCTGGTTGTCGCCCATCATGATGCCTTCGGTGATCTCCAGTTCCAGGCAATGGGGTTCCAGGCCGGTCTCCTGCAATATCGACCTGACCATTTCCCCCAGTACCGGCTGGCGCAACTGGCGGATCGACAGGTTCACCGCCATGCTCAGGTCAGGGAGTCCGGCCATGCGCCACTGCGCCATCTGCGTACAGGCGGTGCGCAACACCCATTCGCCGATCGCAGTGATCTGTCCCGTCTCTTCCGCCACCGGGATGAATTCGGCCGGCGAGACCAGCCCTTTTAGCGGATGCTGCCAGCGGATCAGCGCCTCGATGCCGCGCAAGGAGCCGCTCGCCAGATCGGCCTGCGGCTGGTATTGCAGGAAAAACTCGCCGCGCTCCAGCGCGAGGCGCAGGTCTTTTTCCATGGAGAACAGCAGGTCGACGCGGAAATTCATCTCCGGCGCGAAGATCTGCGAATTGTTGCGCCCCTCTTCCTTGGCCCGGTACATCGCCATATCGGCATTCTTGATCAGCGTATCCGCGTCCTGCGAATGATCCGGATAGATGCTGATGCCGATGCTGGCCTGCGTGGAAATGACCTGCCCATCCAGATCGTAAGGCGTGGCCAGCACAGACAGCAGTTTCTGCGCCACCAGGGAAGCTGCGCTCTCGCCCGCTTCGCGCAACAACACGATGAATTCGTCGCCGCCCAGGCGCGCCACCGTATCGCCTTCGCGCACGCATTCCTGGATGCGCAAGGCCACCGATTGCAACAGGCGGTCGCCGACCGAGTGCCCCATCGAATCGTTGATGTATTTGAAACGGTCCAGATCCAGGAACATCAGGGCGAACTGCTGCTTGTCGCGATGCGAGATGGCGATCATCTGCCCAAGGCGGTCGCGCAACAGGGTGCGGTTGGGCAGGCCGGTCAGCACATCGTAGTAGGCGAGGAAATGGATGTTCTTTTCCGCTTCCGTCTGTTCCGTGGTATCGCGCGCGATGGAGATGTAGTTCACCACTTCGCCGTGCTGGTCGCGCACCGCAGTGATCGACATCCATTTCGGATAGACCCGCCCGCTCTTGTGCCGGTCCCAGATCTCGCCCTGCCAGTAGCCGTGGCTATTGATCTCCTCCCACATGGCGCGATAGAACTCGCTGTCGTGGCGGCCTGACGCCAGCACGCGCGGGTTCTTGCCCACGATCTCTTCGGAGCGGTATCCGCTCATCGCGATGAACGCGTGGTTCACGGCGACGACGTTGGCCTGCCCGTCCGTGATCAGGATGGCCTCGCCGCTGCTCTCGAACACCCTTGCCGCCAGGCGGAGCGCGGCTTCTTCCTTCTTGCGCTGGCTGATGTCGCGGGCGAAGCCTGTGGTGCCGATCAGCTCGCCGCTCTTGCCGATGATCGGCGCCTTGAAAGTCTCGACCCAGTTCTCGCGTCCGTTATCCAGCGATATCTCTTCCACCAGGTTCTGGCGCCGGTTGCGCACGACCTCCAGATCGTCGGCGCGGTACTTTTCCGCCAGCTCCGCTGGCCACAGGTCGTAGTCCGTCCTGCCCAATACTTCGGCCATTTCCGCACGTCCGGCACTCTTCAAGAACGCCTGATTGACCGCGACGAAACGCCCTTCCTTGTCCTTCAGCCATGCAAGATAGGGCATATTGTCCAGCATGGCGCTGAGGCTGGCCTTGCTGTCCAGCAGCGCCAGTTCGGTGCGGTTGCGCTGCGCGTTCAGCACCCCCACGCTGAGCGACGTCAGGCCGAGCAACAGGTTGTACAGCCAGACGAAATTGACCAGTTCGTCCATATTGGCTGAATGCAGATCGTCGATCGCCAGCAGCCCCAGTATCGAACTGAGGAAGATCAGCAACAACGCGCCGCTGACGCAGCGCAGGTCGAAATTCAGGGCGATCCAGATCAGCAGCGGGAAGAACAGGCCGAATTCCAGCATCCGGCCCGGCAGGTCGAGGAACAATACCCAGCAGGCGATCAGCAGCACGACGGCGACCAGCGCGCCGCGGCGCATGCGTTCCGCCGTCCAGGCAAAGGGCTCGCCACGCATCCAGACCAGGATGGTCACGGTAAACAGCGAGACGCCCAGCGCATCGCCCATCCACCAGTACTGCGCGGTATGCAGGAAATCCTGCCACGATCCCCCGCTCGCCTGCTTGATCCACCATGCGCCATTGACCGCCGCCAGCAGGGTGCTGACCAGCGCGCCCAATATGAACAACTGGGCCACATCGCGCAAGGTGCTCAGGCGCTGGTCGAAACCGCAGCGATGGCGCAGCAGGTAATAGCCAAGCAGCCCGCTCAGCGCATTGCCGCAGGCAATCGCAAACACATGGGACAGCGGCAGGCCTATCCACAACGTGGCGAAGAACTCGCCGATCGCGATGGCCGGAAACAGCCGCCAGCCGAATATCAGCAGGGCCGCCAGCGCGATGCCGGAGGGCGGCCAGAACAGCGTGACGGTATCGTGCACCAGCGCGAGTCCCAGGCCGATCTGGGCGGCAAAAAAATAAACCGCACCGAGTACTGCGATATGCAGTACGACAGTACGGTTGTAGCCGGCAACGAAACGAGGTTGGTGTATCAGCTGAGGGCCTTGATGATGTCTTCGACGACCTTCTTCGCATCGCCGAAGATCATCATGGTCTTGTCCAGATAGAACAGGTCGTTATCCAGGCCCGCGTAACCGGTCGCCATGGAACGTTTGACCACCAGCACGGTGCGCGCCTTGTGCGCTTCGAGGATGGGCATGCCGTAGATCGGGCTGGATTTGTCGTTCTTGGCCGCCGGATTCACCACGTCGTTGGCACCGATCACCAGCACCACATCGGTATCGGCGAACTCGTTGTTAATCTCGTCCATCTCCACGACCTGGTCATAAGGCACTTCCGCTTCGGCCAGCAGCACGTTCATGTGGCCAGGCATGCGCCCCGCCACCGGGTGGATGGCGTAACGCACGTTCACGCCTTTTTCGGTCAGCAGGTGCGACATCTCGTTGATGGCGTGCTGCGCGCGCGCCACCGCCAGGCCGTAGCCGGGCACGATGATGACGGAACTCGCGTTGCTCATCAGGAACCCAGCATCCTCGGCGCTGCCACTACGGTAAGTCCGTTGCACCGCATCGCCGCTCTCCGCCACCGCCCCCTCGCCGCCAAAGCCGCCCAGGATCACGTTGAGGAATGCGCGGTTCATCGCCTTGCACATGATGTAGGACAGGATCGCCCCCGAACTGCCCACCAGCGAACCCGCGATGATCAGCATGTTGTTGTTGAGGGTGAAACCAATGCCCGCCGCCGCCCAGCCGGAATAGGAGTTCAGCATCGACACCACCACCGGCATGTCGGCACCGCCGATCGGAATGATGATCAGCACGCCGAGCAGCAAGGCGACCGAGGTCATCAGCAGGAATGGCGTCCAGCTCGGGTTCATGAAAAACACCACGCCGAAGCCGATCGCGGCAAGTCCCAGCCCCAGATTCAGCCAGTGCTGGCCGGCGAAGCGCACCGGCTTGCCGGACAGGCGCCCGGACAATTTGCCGAAAGCGATGATGGAGCCGGTGAAGGTGATCGCACCGACGAAAGTACCGATGAACAATTCGATGCGATTGCTGGCATGCAACATCTCGCCCGGCAGCGCGATGCCGTAGGCAACCGGATTGTTGAACGCGGACATCGCGATCAGCACTGCCGCCAGGCCGACCAGCGAGTGCATCGCGGCCACCAGTTCCGGCATCGCAGTCATTTCGATGCGCTTGGCGACCACCGCGCCGATGCTGCCGCCAATGGCAATCGCCATCAGGATGTAGACCCAGTTATGGGTCAGGCTCAACGTGGTCAGCACGGCAATCGCCATGCCGACCATGCCGAACATGTTGCCGCGCCGCGCCGAAACCGGGGAACTCAGGCCCTTCAGCGTCAGGATGAACAGGACAGCCGCAACAAGATAGGCCAGTGCAACGGAATTTGCAGACATGCTTATTTACCTTTCTTCTTGAACATGTCCAGCATGCGCTGGGTCACCAGGAAGCCGCCGAACACGTTGACTGCCGCCAGCATCACCGCAATCAATCCCAGCACCGTGCCGACATCCAGCTCCTTGGGGCCGGCAGCCAGCATCGCGCCGACGATGATGATGCCGGACACCGCATTGGTCACGGCCATCAGCGGCGTATGCAACGCCGGGGTAACGTTCCACACCACGTGGTAACCGACGAAGATCGCCAGTATGAACACGGTGAGGTTGAGAACAACGGGATCCACTCCACTCATTGCATGCTCCTTATTTGGTAACGACCGCCCCGTCGATCGCGATCAGCGATCCGGCGATGATGTCGTCTTCACGATTGATGTTGATGGCGCCGCCATTCTTGGGGTCGCACAACAGGTTGAGAAAATTGAGCAGGTTGCGCGCATACAGAGCCGAGGCGTCCGCCGCCACCGAGCCTGCCAGGTTGGGGTCCCCGACCAGCGTCACCCCATGCTTCACCACCGTCTTGTTGAGCTCGGTGAGCGGGCAATTGCCGCCCGCCTCAGCCGCCAGGTCCACGATCACCGAGCCCGGCTTCATCGACTTGACCATCTCTTCGGTGACCAGCACCGGTGCCGGACGACCCGGGATCAGCGCGGTGGTGATGACCACATCGGCCATGGCCACGCGTTTGGCGACTTCCACTTTCTGCCGCTCCATCCAGCTCTGCGGCATCGGCTTGGCATACCCCCCAACACCCTGTGCTGCTTCGCGTTCCTCGTCCGTTTCGTAAGGCACATCGATGAACTTCGCGCCCAGCGACTCCACCTGCTCTTTCACCGCAGGACGCACGTCGGAAGCCTCGATCACCGCACCGAGTCGCTTGGCCGTTGCGATGGCCTGCAAGCCGGCAACGCCGACCCCCAGCACCACCACGCGCGCAGCCTTGACCGTGCCGGCAGCGGTCATCAGCATGGGGAAGAACCGTTTATAGAGTCCCGCCGCGACGATCACCGCCTTGTAGCCGGCAATGTTGGCCTGCGACGACAGCACATCCATGGCCTGCGCGCGCGAGGTGCGAGGCAAACGCTCCATGGCAAAGGCGGCGATCCCCTGTTTTGCATAGGCGGCCACCAGCTCCGCCTGGTGCGGGGCAAGCAGCCCGATCAATACGGCGCCCTTGTTCAGTCTGGCAAGTTCGTCGGCAGCGGGAGCCCTGACCTTGAGCACGATCTCCGACTGCGCATAGATGTCCGATGCGCCAGCCAGTTTCGCGCCAGCCGCCTCGAATTCGGCATCGGGAATGCTTGCACCCGCACCGGCCCCCGTCTGCACCGAAACCTGGTGGCCAGCCGCCAGCATCTTCTTCACCGTTTCCGGCGTAGCCGCGACCCGTGTCTCGCCTGCATGAATTTCCGCAGGAATCCCTATACGCATGAAGCCCTCCTGTTAACGTGCTGCTGCCAAACGCCCAAAAACGGCGAATTTATTCGGCCGCGATTATATACGAGCTTGTTGCCCCATCGCACTGCATTGTTGGCGCACAAACAAAACGGGACCCGGTTTCCCGGGCCCCGTCGATGTGGTTGTTTGCCCTGATTATTTTGCCGGGGCGGGCGCCGGGGTTGCCGGTGCGCTGGTGCCCGATTTGGCCTTGCCGTGCTGGCTGCCGTCACATGCGAACGCGCCCCCCGATATGGAAACACCCAACACCACCAGCATTGCAATCGCTGCCTTCTTCATCATCGCTCTCCTTGACTCATCCACTGAATACGCAGCCCGGCACTTCCCGCCAGGCCACCACGAAACAACGTTCCCATCCTGCGCTTACTTGCCCGTTACCGTCAAGAAAGAAAGCCGGGGTACGCCCGCTTTCTGGGCAATGGCCATGACCTGGGCCACGCGGCCGTAATTCACCGCCTCGTCCGCCTGTATCTGCAACTGGAATTGCGGATCGGCGGCACGGCTTTTCAACAACTCCGCCAGTCCCTGATCGCTCAGGTGGGCCGATTCAAGCGAGACATCGCCACGGGCATCGATGACCAAGCTGATTTTTTGCAGCTTGTCGTCATGCACCACCGCTTCCGTCCTGGGCAGACTGATCTTGAGCGCTTGCGGTGCCAGCAGGGGGGCGGTGACGATGAACACCACCAGCAACACCAACATCACATCGACCAGGGGCGTGACGTTGATCTCGCTCATCATGCTGTCTTCCTGGAATGAGTTGCCGAATGCCATGGTCACCTCACAGTTTATAGTCGTGCTTCTGCGCCAGGCGCAGGAAATCGTGGGCGAAATTCTCCAGATCGGTCACGTGGACCTTGAGACGGCGCAGGAAGAAGTTGTAGGCCAGCACGGCAGGCAGGGCGGTCGCAATGCCGATCGCGGTGGCGATCAACGCCTCGCCGATGGGACCGGCCACCACATCCAGCGAGGCCGAGCCGCTTTTGCCGATGTCCTGCAGCGCATGCATGATGCCCCACACCGTGCCAAACAGCCCGACGAAGGGCGCCGTGGAACCGATGGTCGCCAGTTCCGCCAGGCCGCGCTCGTGGTAGCGCTGAATGTTCTGCAACTGCTGGCGCAGCATGCGTTCCAGCACATCGTGCGGCGCGCCCAGATGTTTCAGGTCGTGCTGCGTCGCATCCAGCGCGCGCAGTTCGGTAAATCCGGCTTGTGCAAGGCGGGCGATATCGCCCTGACTGCCACGGGCGACCTTCTCTGCTTCGCCCCACTCGCGCACCGCCCAGAAGCGCTCGTTGAACTCCCGGTCATGCCGCTTTGCCTGCCACTGCTTCCACAATTTGAACAAGGCGATGGACCACGTCACGACGGACAGCAGGATCAGCAGCGCCAAGGTCGCCGAAACGATGGGCGAGTTGACGGGAAACAGATTGTTCATTCGGCATTACCCTCTAACGAGAACTTGATTGGAACCAGGAACCACTGCGTCACCGGCTGCCCCAGACGGCGGGCGGGCGTAAAACGCCACATCCTCACCGTCTGCAGCGCAGCATTATCCAGCATCTCGTGGCCGCAGCTTTGATGCAGCAGGACCTGGCCGGCCTTGCCTTCCGCCAGCACCTCGACGTTCAGGATCACCTTGCCGTGATACCCCATCCGCCTGGCCAGCAGCGGATAAGGCGGGCGCGGATTGTTGAGATAGTCGGCCCGGTAATCCGGCTCCGCGTCCAGCACCACCGGGGAAGGCGGAGTGGCATCCGGCACAGCAGGCGGCGTCTGCTCTTTCACGGCAGGCGCTTCGGCAGGAAGCGGGACTGCGTCGCGCGGTTCGGGCCTGGGCATCGCTTTCGGTCGCGGCGCGACCTCGGCCTGCTGCCGCTGCAGACTGGCAAACGAAATCGACATCTCGTTGACCTGCACCGCAGGCGCTGCCGGCTGCGTCCAGTAAGCCGCGATCAGCAGCCCGTGCAGCAAGACCACCAGGCCGACCACCGCGATCCACTCCAGCATGGGAGAGCGCTCCGGCAAAGGGGAAATGAGATATGGCGCAGCCATCGGGGATTTCGGCAGAAATGAATAACCGATATCGTACCAGTGCCAATACAAGGTGGCCAATCGAAGGTAAGTAGCGATGGCGACGATTCGTCGAGAAGCGGTGCATGAGCGCCCCCGCCCATCCGCTATAATCCGCGCATGCCTTCCATCCAGTTACTCCCCGACCTGCTCATCAACCAGATCGCCGCCGGCGAGGTGATCGAACGCCCCGCTTCGGCGCTGAAAGAACTGCTGGAGAACAGCCTGGATGCAGGCGCGACCGACATCGCGGTGCAACTCGAGGCCGGCGGCATCAAGCGCCTGGTGGTGCGCGACAACGGCGGCGGCATCGCCAAGGAACAACTGCCGCTGGCGCTGATGCGCCACGCCACCAGCAAGATCGCCTCACTGGATGACCTGCAGCGCGTCGCCAGCATGGGTTTCCGCGGCGAGGCGCTGGCCAGCATGGCCGCCGTGGCGCAAGTCACGCTGACCAGCCGCAACGCCGACGCCGCGCATGCCTGGAAGATCGAGGCGGCAGACGGCACGCAAAGCGACGTCGCGCCTGCGGCACACCCCCAAGGCACCAGCGTCGAGATGCGCGAGCTGTATTTCAACACGCCGGCGCGGCGCAAGTTCCTCAAGAGCGAAAGCACCGAATACGCCTGGTGCGAAGAGACTTTCAAGCGCATCGCGCTGTCGCGGCCGGATGTGGCGTTCAGCTTGCAGCACAATGGCAAGAGCGTCTGGCAACTCAATCCCCCTCACCCTCAATCTCTCTCCCGCTTGCGGGAGAGGGAGGCCGATTCCCGTCGCCCGCAAGCGAGAGAGGGGCCAGGGGTGTGGGGTGCCTTACAACAACGCATCACCGCCATCCTCGGTCCCGAATTCGGCCAGCACGCGGTGAATGTCGAACGCCAGATCGGCCCGCTGCATCTCTATGGCATCGCCGCCCTGCCCGCCTATTCGCGCTCCACGCGCGACGAGCAATACTTCTTCGTCAACGGCCGCTTCGTACGCGACAAGGTGCTGATGCACGCCGTGCGCCAGGCCTACCAGGACATCCTGCACCACCAGCGCCACCCCGCCTTCGTGCTGTTCCTCGACATGCCGCCGGAACAGGTGGACGTGAACGTGCATCCAGCCAAGAGCGAAGTGCGCTTCCGCGAAAGCCAGGGCATCCACCAGTTCGTGTTCCATGCCTTACAGGATGGGCTGAGCGCGACGATGGCAGAAGCAACGCCTGCCCCAGCCTCGGCACCTCGCGAAGAGCCAGCAAGGGCCACGTTCACACCGATCCAGCAACAACCGCTGTCGTTCGGCGCCGCGCAGCCGCAGGCCGCCTACAAGCTGTGGGAAGAAGCCGCCGCGGTGCGCGAGCAGGAAACCGCCGCACCGCAGCACGATGCCCATCCGCTCGGCTTCGCCCTCGGCCAGCTCTCCGGCATCTACATCCTCGCGCAGAACCAGAACGGACTCATCGTCGTGGACATGCACGCCGCGCACGAACGCATCGTCTACGAACGCCTGAAGACCGCCTTCGACGCCCAGCAGATGCCGACGCAGCCGCTGCTCATCCCCGTCACCTTCGCCGCCGAGGCGCTCGACATCGCCACCGTTGAAGAGGAGCAGGAAGCACTGCACCAGCTCGGCTTCGACATCGCGCCGATCTCCACCAACACCCTCGCCGTGCGCGCCATGCCCGCCATGCTCAAGCAATCGCACGCCGAAATCGCCGCGCGCGAAGTGCTGCACGAGCTGCGCGACTTCGGCGCTTCACGCGCACTCACCGAACGCCGCAACGAACTGCTCGCCACCCTCGCCTGCCACTCCGCCGTGCGCGCCAACCAGCAACTGAGCCTGCCCGAGATGAACGCCATCCTGCGCGAGATGGAACAGACCGAACGCGCCGACCAGTGCAACCATGGGAGGCCGACATGGTTCCAGGTGACGCTGGCGGAACTGGATGCGATGTTCATGCGGGGAAAATAATGGAGCTTCCGTGACGACCATTAAGCATTTCATTAGTCCTAACTTCACTCATGAGAAGCTTGAAGCTCCATCTTATGAAGACATCGTAGATGTATTTGAGGACAGGATGGCAAATTGGCTTTTACTGCCCGCAAAAACGTTACTCGGAATTCCCCATGGGGATGTGGCAGCAATCGCTTTGGCTATCAATTATTTCGAGGGCATAGAAATATACATTTCTGGCAAAGATAGCAAAAAACGCTCCCGAGAGTTCTTCTGCGCTGGATTTAAGCGTGTCTTCCATCGGAAGGTAAATTTTCTTCAGGACGTAATGCATGATGCCTTTGCAAAAGCGCTCTACGACTTGCTCCGTTGTGGTTTCGCCCATGACGCCATGTTTCGGTATGGGATCGCCTTTACTGAAGTCAGAAAAGAAGCCTTCACAATTACTTGGCCCAAAAAGAATGGGGAATTCGACCCTGATGGTCAGCTACTGTCTGCCGTGATCAATCCTCATCGTTTTATTGAAGGCATCGAGATTCATTTTAAGAAATACCTAGAAGAACTTCGATTTTCTGGACCAACAGCTCTCAAAGAAAATTTTCTTGCTGCCGTCAAACTCAAGTGGAATCTTGATGAATCTGGCCCGCTAATCGGAATGACTGAACACCAGTTCTTGAGTGGCTATATTCCTCTCTCTTAAACGTATACGCACAAACAGAACTGCATGATATCCACCTCCCGCATCGCCTTTGCCTCCTTCATCGGCACCGCCATCGAGTTCTACGATTTCTACATCTACGGCCTCGCGGTGGCGATGATTATCGGCCCGGTGTTCTTCCCGAGCAGCGATGCCACGGCGCAATCGCTGAACGCCTTCCTCACCTTCGGCATCGCCTTCCTCGCGCGTCCGTTCGGCGCACTGCTGTTCGGCCATTTCGGCGACCGCATCGGGCGCAAGGCGACGCTGGTGGCATCGCTGCTGGTGATGGGCATCTCCACCACGCTGATCGGCGTGTTGCCGAGTTATGAGATGGTGGGCTGGGTGGCGCCTTTGCTGTTGTGCCTGCTGCGCTTCGGCCAGGGCATCGGCCTCGGCGGCGAATGGGGCGGCGCGGCCTTGCTGGCGGCGGAATATGCGCCCGAGGGCAAGCGCGGCTGGTTCGGCATGTTCCCGCAGCTGGGGCCTCCTATCGGTTTCCTGTTCGCGGTAGGCAGCTTCTTGTTGCTGGCGAACACGCTCGACGATGCCGAGTTCCGCGCCTGGGGCTGGCGCATTCCCTTCCTTGCCAGTGCGGTGCTGGTGGTGATCGGGCTGTACGTGCGGCTGAAGCTGGAGGAAACGCCGGTGTTTCTGAAGGCGATGCAAGAACAAGGGCTCCTTCCCCCTCGCAGGGGGAAGGCTGGGATGGGGGTGGAATGGGCGAGTGTCACAACTTCTACCCCCACCCTAACCCTCCCTGATGGAACTACTAGCCAATCGACTAAGCCCGCAAGCGGGCAAGTCGCTGGTTACCTGCATGGGGGAGGGAATGCGGGCTCAGGGCGAAAGGACGTTAAAAAAATTCCGCTAGCACAGCTGTTTGCACACCACACGAAGCCACTGCTACTGGGCGCCTTGCTGATGGTGGTGTGTTACGCGTTGTTCTATATCGCCACGGTGTTCTCGCTGAGCTACGGCGTCACCACGCTGCACATCCCGCGCCCGCAATTCCTCGGCATGCTGTGCATCGCCGTCATCTTCATGGCCGCCGCCACGCCGCTCGCGGCCTGGGCGGGTGACCGTTTCGGCCGCCGCCCGGTGCTGTTGGGCGCGGGCAGCGCCGCATTGCTGTCCGGCTTCCTGATGGCGCCGATGCTGGGCAGCGGCTCACCGGTTCTGATCACCGCGTTCCTGAGTCTCGAACTGTTCCTGATGGGCGCGACCTTCGCGCCGATGGGAGCGCTGCTGCCGGAGCTGTTCCCGACTGCGGTGCGCTATACCGGCGCGGGCGCAGCCTATAATCTGGGCGGCATCCTCGGCGCATCGCTGGCGCCCTACCTCGCACAGCAGCTGGTGCAGCAAGGCGGCCTTGCCTGGGTGGGCGGCTACATCTCGGTCGCAGCGGCGATCAGCGTAGTGGCCGCGCTGCTGGTGCATGAGACGCGCCATCAGGAGCTGGCGTGAGCAAGCTGCCTCCCGCCATCTTCCTCATGGGCCCCACTGCCAGCGGCAAGACCGGCGTGGCGGTGGAACTGGTGCAGCGCCTGCCGGTGGAGCTCATCAGCGTCGATTCGGCGCTGGTGTTCCGCGACATGGACATCGGCACCGCCAAGCCGGATGCCGCGACGCTTGCCCGCGCACCGCACCACCTGATCGACATCATCGCCCCGACCGAGGCGTATTCCGCCGCCGCCTTCCGCCACGACGCGCTGCGCCTGATGGCGGACATCACCGCGCGCGGCAAGATCCCGCTGCTGGTGGGCGGCACCATGCTCTACTTCAAGGCGCTGCGCGAAGGCCTGAGCCCATTGCCGCAGGCCGATGCCGCGCTGCGCGCGGAACTGGATGCCGAGATCGCGCAACACGGCATCGAACACTTGCACGCCAGGCTGGCGGAGGTGGACCCGGAAACCGCCGCCCGCCTGCATGCCACCGACACGCAGCGCATCCAGCGCGCAATGGAAATCTACCGCCTCAGCGGCCAGCCGATGTCGCTATTGATCCAGCAGCAGGAACAGAACCCGTTGCCCTATGACATCCTGCCCATCGCGCTGCTTCCTTCCGACCGCGCAGTGCTGCACCAGCGCATCGCCGCGCGCTTCGCGGACATGCTGAAACAGGGGCTGGTGGATGAGTTGCGTGGCCTGCGAAAAAAATACACACTGCACCCGACCATGACTTCGATGCGCTGCGTCGGCTATCGGCAAGCCTGGCAATTCATCGACGGCGAGATCACCGAGCCGCAATTGCTGGAGACCGGCATCGCCGCAACACGGCAACTGGCCAAGCGCCAGCTCACTTGGCTACGCTCGACGCCGGACATCATTGAACTGGACTGCCTGCAACCCGAGCTTGCCTCTGCGGTCCTGAGCATCGCCGAACAGGCCGGCATCACCCGTTAAACCCGAACAAGGAGACCATCATGACCACCATCAATTTCAAACGCGAAATCCAGGACAGCTTCGACCATGCCATCGAACGCGCCACCAAGGCGCTCGCCGCCGAGGGTTTCGGCATCCTCACCCGCATCGACATGCACAGCAAAATCAGGGAGAAGACCGGCAAGGAGATCATCCCTACCGCTATCCTCGGCGCATGCAACCCGAACCTGGCCTATGAGGCGTATACCGCGAACAGCGACGTGGCCAGCCTGCTGCCCTGCAATGCGGTGATCCGCGAGATTGCACCGGGCAAGGTGTCGGTCGAATTCGCCAAGCCGAGCGGGATGATGAAGATCATGGGCGATGCCAGACTGATCGCCCTGGCGGCAGAAGCGGACACCAAGATCGAACGCGCGCTGACACAAGTCTGAAAGATGCCTGTAAAGCTGCATCGCGTATAATGCGCGCCATCGTTTTCACATTACGCTAACGCTCAATCCATGAAAATCGCCATTGCCGGTACCGGTTACGTAGGCCTTTCCAACGCCATCCTGCTGTCCCAGCACAATGAGGTCGTGGCCATCGACATCGTTCCGGAAAAGGTGGCGATGCTCAATCGCAAGCAGTCGCCCATCGAGGATGTGGAGATCGAGGACTACCTGGCGCACAAACAGCTCAACTTCAAGGCCACGCTGGACAAGCGCGAGGCCTACACGGGTGCGGAATACGTCATCATCGCCA